>Ga0247611_10000588_pt1 | contig 73251 bp, 64 predicted proteins | sample 177DNAGHGhighgp2_FD_192422 | JGI IMG/M metagenome (GOLD analysis project Ga0247611, IMG submission 192422) | Sheep rumen microbial communities from Palmerston North, Manawatu-Wanganui, New Zealand - 1770 DNA GHGhigh gp2 | ecosystem: Host-associated > Mammals > Digestive system > Stomach > Rumen...
TGTTTAAAATTTGTAAATGATGCAGAACAAATAGTTAGACATATTTTCCACTTTGAAGATGATAGTAAAGGATCACTTGCTGTTGGTGCTGCAATCACTATGGGAGCAATTGCAAATGCACAAAAAATTGGTACTGCAGCTAGAAAAGGTGTTAATGGATTTAGGAATGGTATGACAGCTATCAAAACAGATTCAGCACTTAGGATGAACAAAATCCAAGGTATACTCGACAATTCAGAAAGTGGCCTTGCTAGAGGAATGGGCGGATTTATGAAGGGAGCTGGAAAAGCAGGTAGTGCTGTGTCAAAATTTGCTACAGAAAATAGAGTTTCGAAGTTTATTGGAAATACTACAGGTTCTGTAAAAAAGAAGATTAGTGGTGTAAGGCAATTTAATGAAAAATATAAACGTAAACTTAATAGTTCTGGAAGGATAGGACAATGGATTCTACAAAAGAATTCATTATCTCATGCTTTAGGTTCAATGGCTTTTATGGCTTCAATGGCCTCTGGTTCAGGAGTGATGGAATCTTTAGGTAAAGGAAATGCGATTGAAAAGGCAGGGCTTGAATTTTTCCCTACATCAAATAGAAATCAAGCGATTGCACAGTCAGACAACTTACAAGAAATGGAACAAGCAAGCTATGATAACTTAAAGCAAAATATAGAAGATGAAGTAGATAATCTTCAAAATTTAAATAAAGAACTAGAAAATGTGGGAATAAGTCATAGTGATGATGATTCAAAACCACATGAAGATAAAGCAAATGACCTAGAAAAACAGGCAAAAGAACTTGAAGAAGAAGCTGAAAATACATTCACATCATCAGATGCTGAAATGCTTGAAAAATACGAAGAAGAAATAAAAGAAAAAGGAAAACTAGGAGAAGAAGATAATAAAAAATACGCGGAGCTTCTACAAAAGAAATCAAATGCTGAGGTTAGAAAGCAAGAAGCAGCAAAATTGAGAGAAGAAGCTAAGGAAGAAAAACGTATAGCTGGCCTAAAAAATGCTAGGAAAAAAACTAAAGAGAAAATTAAATCATTATATGAACAAAAAGATGATTTCTTTAGTAAAGAAGCAATAAAGGCCAGAATGATTCATTACAGATCCGGAGCGTCTACAAAAGAAATGAAAGCAGCGGCAAATGAGGTTATGCAATTAATCATGGCTGCAAAACTTAAGAGAAAACAGAAAACAGGTCCGGAATCAATGGGACATGATATAGAGCTTGATGATGATGAGATGGAAGAGGCAAACTCTGCAGGTGAGTACATTAAAAATGCTTTAACAAATGCGACATTAATGCATTCAGGTGTAAATTATGATGACTTAATTTCAAGATCTACTGATTTGGATCCGGCAGATCCTATATATGAGGATTTAAAGACCGCTTTAACAACATATTTCCATACTTTGAAGAAAGATGAGCTTGCTAGTGCTTGGTCAAATGCTGCTAAATATGATGGGGACCCAGATGATATGGATGAAGAAATGTCAACCATAATAAGGTCACTACTTGATCGTAATAAATTTAGTTTGTAAAAAAGAATGAAGGAGATTAACTATGACAGTAAAGGATAATAAAACAATTCTAATGCTTGGAATCCTTGCCACACTTTTTATTATAGCAATTGCCCTTGTTATTTCAGGTAATCGAAAAGAAGAAGTTAATTATAGCGAATTATCTGAGGAAGAATTAGATGCAGTTATTAATGAAGAAATAGAAGATATGGAAGTAAAAGAGCTTGCTAACATGGAAGAAAGAGAAAGAATGGAGTGGTACGTATCAAAATTTGTTAAGAGAATAGAAAATGGTGAATATGCCGATGCATACGACGTTTTAAATGAGGAATTTAAAACAAGATATTTTAAGACATTAGATGACTTTGAAGAATATTCAAAAAAGAATTTCCCTAAAATGATGTCTTTAGAACACACCAATATTGAAAGAATTGGAAATCAGTATGTTTTATGGGTTAATCTTTCCAATTCTTTAAGGGGGAAAGCTTCGGCAACTGAAATGAAATTTGTAATTAGAGAGAGCGAATTGAATAAATATGAATTATCATTCTCTGTTCAAGAATAGAAAGGAAATAGTATGAATTTTACGGATTTAAGGTTAAAAATTAGGCATTTTTTCAGGAAATATAAAAATGTTATAATACTATGTTTATGTGTGTGGCTAATTGTTTTCATTATTAATATCTTGCTAACTAGGAGAGCACCTGATATGACACCAAAGACGACAAGGGAGGAGCATGTTTCAGTAATAGATAGTGGAAAAAAAGTGCCAAAGAATATGACTTCGGAAATTGAGAAACGTATTGAAGAGTATGTGGAAGCATGTAATGATGGAAATTACCAAAAGGCATTTAACTTTTTGTCTGCGGATTGTAGAAAGTATGAATATGATGATAATGTCGAAAATTTTATGGAACATGTAATAGATGTAACACCGACTCCAAGAGATTACGCAACTCAAAACTATTCAAATATTACATTATCTGATGGTACGAATGTATATATATATGAAATAAAATACTTTAATAGTTTTATAGAAAGTGGATTGAGTAATTCTGATTATGCATTTACATCTGAAAAAGTTACTTTTTATTATGATGATGAAAATCAATTAATGATGAACGTCGGAGACTATATTTATCATTCTGACCCAGATTCAATCAGTGAGAATGAATATTTAAAGGTGGATATACAGGATAGAAGAGTAGATTATAAGGTAGAAACATATCAAGTATTACTTACAAATAGATCACAGTATACAATTGTAATTTCTGATGAGCAAGAGAATGAAGAGGTTAATCTTGTTTTAGATAATGATGTAGAAGAAATGAGGTCAATGCGAGAATTAGAACACATAGTTCTAGCACCAGGTGAAGCTAAGACTATTACTGTGTCATTCCAAAAGTTCGTAGATGATGGAGATGCATCTAAAGCAATAGTGTTTGGACATGTAAGGGTCATGGAAAAGTACTCAGGAACAGAGAATATTGACCAAGCGGTTATCGATGAAGAAAAGAATAATTCAATAGCGCAAATGAGTGTTAGTGTTCCAATTGTTAATAGATAAAATATGATTTTTTGAAAGATAGCAATACTGTAAATTGCTATCTTTCTTGTTTTATGTAAAATTTGAAAAATTATTGATAAATTTTTTATTATATAATAAAATATAATTGAATAAATTTAGGGAAGGAGGAGCATATGAAAAAGTTTAATTTTGGTAAACGTAATCAAGAAAAATATCAAAAAAAGAATGAAATGTACGTTAATAACCTTAATAATAAATTAAAAATTTTAAGTGGTGCTACTTCTTCTAACAATAGTGTTTCAAATAAGACTAAAACCAATAGTGCGAATAAAATAAAGACTGAAATAATAGGAAAAACAAAAATAAAGAATAATATTGTCGATGAAATAACAAAAGATAATAGAAATAATGTTATAAATGATTTTTCTAGGAATTTGGATGGAGTTTTTGATGAATTGAAACAGATTCAAGGAAAGCCTAAAGCAAAAAGAACTCCTAAAGAAATTGCAAAAGCACTGAAAAACAAGAAAAACACGTTAGTTCGCAATATTGCTAAATCAATTGAAAACAAGAAAAAAGAGTTTCAAATTGATACTACAAAAATGGATGAAGATTTAAGAAAATTAAAAATAAATATTCATAAAATGGAAGAAAACAAGCAAAAGTTATCTAAAGTATCGAAGCCAAAAAAGGCAGAGATAAATACAGTAAGAAAAGCAAAAACATCTAGCAAAGATATGCCAGATTATGAAGAAATTCCAACTATTAGTTCTATTAATAGTAGAAGAGCTGAATCAATTAAAGAGGCATTTAAGGAAATACAAGATATAAAAAATGGTAAAGCTAGTGCAAGAGAATATGTTAAAAATGAAAGATATAAAATTAAGACACCAGACTACTATCGAAAGATTAGAAGAAGATTTAGCACAGCAGGTGTAGTTACAGGCTGCTTATTTGTAGCAATCTTTTTTACATCATTACATGGAAATTATATTTTAGCAGCGGGAGAAGAAGAAAAAAAGGCTATAGCGGAGTTTGAACAAAATAAAGCACCTATGAATACTATGGGAATCATAGCTAACAACATTAGCAACTACACTAAGAAAGACATAGTGACTGAAGAAATAACACTTGAATATGAAACCAAATATATGGATAACGACCAAATGCCTATAGGTGAAACTAGAATAATTCAAGCTGGTGAATTTGGATATAAAAATAGAACAGTTATTAGAACCTATGAAAGTGATACTTTGATAGATGAGAAAATTATTAATGAAGAATTAACTAAATCAACTATGGATGAAGTGATTGAGGTGGGGAAATCACAATTCTTAGCAGACAAAAAAGCACATGTAAATGAAGAAATGTTTACAATAGAAGAAGTCGGACTTCATGAAAATGCTTCTGAAGATTCTAGAGAAAAATGTACAATTTATCAGTATGTTCCAGTTAAGCTTTTATATGTTATGGATAATAACTGGTGTATTGTGACCGTCGATGGAATGGAAGGATATGTTAATGGAGATAAGATTACTACAGAGGGTGCGACACCGGGTATTCTAGAAAAAGTTAGAGTACAAAAATTAAAGCTTTCTCTTGAAATGGATATGCCACTTAATAGACCAAGTGGTTTTACAGAGAGTGATTTTATAAGGGTACTTTCAAATAACTCGCAAGATGAGAATGGTATTTTTGCTAGCAATGCAAGACTGTTTTATGAGATGGAGAACAAATATGGAATTAATGGTATATTCTTAGCTTCAATAGGAATCCATGAAAGCGATTGGGGAAGATCATCTATAGCACAAAGAAAGAAAAATTTATTTGGATATGGAGCATATGATGATACACCTTTTGCTTCTTCATATACATTTGATAGTTATGAATACGGAATAGAATTAGTAGCAAAAGTACTTGTAAAGTACTATTTAAACGAAGAAGGTACATCGATTTACGATGGAGAAACAGCAGTTGGTACATATTACAATGGACCTACAGCTAATGGGGTAGGACAGAGATATGCAAGCGATCCGGACTGGGGCAACAAAGTTTTTAATACAATGGAGTACTTGTATAGTAGAATAGATAGCTAAAGAAAAATAGATAAAGGGTAAAGAATTGAAAAAACGCAAAAATTTGATTATTGTTTTAATTGAATTATTAATGCTTTTGATTGTAATTTTTGGATATATGCGTGTATACAAATTGGAGACAGGGAAAAAGAAATATTCAAGTGATGCTGAGAGCTTTGTTAATGCAAACAAAGATCCTGTGTTTAGAATAAAGCAAATAACATTAATAAGTAGTGCTAATGCGGTGGACAACAGTGGAGGTAGTCTAAAAGATATTGACATTAGCCAATTTACGGATATTTCGATAGATATTGATAATACGGGAAAGAGTAGTGATATTACGGCAGAAAATACAATTAATGAAATGTATATAACTAATATAAAAAAATCAACTATGTCTGATCCACAAGGAAAAAAGCTTAAGTTTAACTATAAAAATCCGTATAATAATGGAAAATTTATAGATATTGATAACTACAAAAATGATGGAATTTTGTTCAAAGTATTTAGAAATAATAGTGAGTATGAGAATGCAAATTTTGAACAGCCAGCTTTCTACACAGATTGTAGTAATCCAATTTCTCTAGGATATGTAAATAAAAACTTTTTGACGGGTTGTGAAGTTAACAGTGATAATGGTTCAATATCATTTGATGGTACTATATTAAAAAGCGCAGGAACTGACCTAAAAAGCATCGAACCAACGTTAGGCTTTTCAATTAATATCGTAAATAATCAGAATGAAAAGTTTGTTTGTAATCTTGATTTAAAGATTGATATTTCAAGTAATGCAGATGAGGAAATATACACGGGCTATGTGGTCAGAGTCATAAATACCGATGATGAAAAATATAATTTCTTAAAAATTTCATATTAAAGTGAATTTTATTACAACTATAATCCACAATTTATTAATAAATTGTGGATTTTTTTATTTATATTTGGTATAATTACCAAAGAAAAAATGTGCCCATAGCTCAGCAGGATAGAGCAGTCGCCTCCTAAGCGACCGATGGGGGTTCGAGTCCCTCTGGGCACACCAAACGAAGTGCAGGGGTGCACAATATAAATAGGGACTCGAAAAGGAGGTGCCTGAAAGGCAAAAACAGCCCAGTGGGCTGTTTTTACGACGCGGCTTGACGAGTCCCTCTGGGCACACCAAACGAAGTGCAGGGGTGCACAATATAAATGGGGACTCGAAAAGGAGGTGCCTGAAAGGCAAAAACAGCCCAGTGGGCTGTTTTTACGACGCGGCTTGGCGAGTCCCTCTGGGCACACCAAACGAAGTGCTATAATACGAAAGGGCTTACACATTTCTGTGTAAGCCCTTTTGGTAAGCAAAATCAATAGTTGCAATTCAGATTGCTTTAGTCTTCATTATCGTCCGAATCCACGAAATGTACGAGATCCTGAGGCATTTCCGGATTATCAGTTCCTTCCGGAGCACTCCCATGCTGAAGATCAGAGATGGATTGGCTTATTGTACCAATCAAACTCATGAGTTCCTCAGGCGAGTGAATTTCAACAACGCGGACACCGGCAATCTTGCTGTGCTGGGGAACCTCTTTAGAGATTTTGGAGATAATGGCATCTCTGAGATTTTTTGCTTCAGTTTCATCTCCGTCAAAGTCGTTTCCATCTTCAGCCTGAGCTTCAACGATTGCCTGAGAATGAGCATCTTCTTTGGCGGTCAGTTCGATGTCATACTGAGGAGTGAAGGCATAAACATCTCTTCCTCCAGCAACCGCAGTAAGCTGATCGTTGTAGATCAGCTTAATGTCGAAGCCTTTGCCTTCAAAATATGCTTCATTTTCTTTGAAAAGATGGCCGGCATAGATGAATGTGGTATCTCCATCCTCATTGCTGCTGCTCTTAATCTTTTTAAGACCATTCTCAATGAATCTCCGCTGCTTGTACAGGTTAGCAATCACTAATTCTTTTGCTTCCATGATAATTCTCCTTTACTTTTTGTTGTGATAATTGGTTAATGATACGTATATACCAAAAAGCATAGAATAACCTATAGCTAATTAGTCTAATTAGTTACAGTAATATAATACAGCGATGCTGTCTTTCATCCTCAAGATTATAGCATAAAAAAGCTGCTCAGTCAACATAAGTGGTTACACAAATGATATGAGCCACATAATAGTAATCAATAGACGTATTGCTAAATTTCTTTAATTATGCTAAAATGACTTCGAAGAAAAGCAAGAATGTATGTAAGTGGGCTAGAGGTTAAGTATGGAAGAGAAATTGAAAGAAAAGTATATGAAGGAAGCCCTAAAGGAAGCCAAAAAAGCTCTTGATAAAGAGGAAGTTCCTGTTGGAGCAATTATTGTAAAAGATGGAAAAATTGTAGCTAGGGCGCATAATGTCAAAGAAACAAAGAGAGATGCACTTTGTCATGCCGAAATTATAGCTATTGAGCGTGCATGCAAAAAACTGAATTCATGGCGACTTATTGGTTGCGAATTATACGTCACTCTTGAACCTTGCCCAATGTGTGCAGGGGCTTTGATAAATTCGAGAATAGATAAAGTCTATATTGGGACTGATGATGATAAAACTGGAGCATGTGGCTCAGTTTTAAATCTTCTTTCTGATTATAAGTTTAATCATAATGTAAAAATAGATAAATATATTTTAAAAGAAGAATGCGAAAAAATACTTAAAGATTTTTTTAAATATCTACGTGCTAGGAACAAAAATAAAAAGGTAGAAGAAAGTGAGATATAAAGTGAGTAAATCATTGATTAAAAAGATAGCATTTATCGTTGCTGTAGTACTTTTTTTATTAATAGCTTTAATGATTGTTGTTAGGTATCATAAGGTTGGAGAAACAAGTATGCCATTTGAAATAAATAAAATTTTGATGGTTAGTACGGTTGATGCTGAGAAAATCGATGATCCAAATAATCTATGGAATATTCCTATTGACCAAGTAAATGATATATACATATACATAGAAAAAAATGATGATACAAAAAGAGAAAGATTAATTAAAGAAATTGTATTTGATAATTTCCAAATTACTGAGAAACCAAAGAATGGAAATGTGGTGTTATTAAAAGCAACAGGAGATATTAATACAAATGATTTATATGACAAAAGTACGGAAGATATTCTTTCTAAAGGACTAACATTTATCGGTGGTGAAATTGATGACATGAAAGGATTGGAAATTGCAAATATTGGTGGTGTTTGCGGATTTAGAATGTCACTAAAAGATTTAGGCTCTTTTGTTTCTACTGAAGGCGAAGAAGTTATATATGATGGTAGTTTGCTTTCTAAAATTGATATTAAGCAAGAAGATATTAGATTTAAAACAAGTTTTGATATGACTATTAAGCTAGATAATAATATTAGTTATAAGGGCACGATTAACCTAGAATTGCCAGCTGGAAATATTGTTGAAGATGGAAAGTCAAGTATTGAAAAAAGTGACTTTTCAGATGTTATTTTTAAACGTGTGTAGATTTATTTGCAATTGCTGGATAAATGTATTATAATAACAATGAATTAGCAAGTAGCTTTCTTTAAGGAAGGTATGCTTCAATAAAAAGCTATGAATCTCGTCAGGTTCGGAAGAAAGCAGCGATAAGTAGTGTATTTATGTGATTCGCATGCCTTCCTTAAGGAAAGCTATTTTTTGGAGGTAAATATGGCATATACATCATTATACAGAAATTTTAGACCAATTAAATTTTCAGATATGGTAGGGCAAGAACATATTACGAGGACGTTAAAAAACCAAATAATGGCAGATAGAGTAGGACATGCATATTTGTTTACGGGTGGAAGAGGAACAGGAAAAACAACATCTGCAAAGATTTTAGCTAGAGTGGTAAATTGTCTTAATCCTATAGATGGAGAACCATGCAACGAATGTGAAATATGCAAAGAAATTTTAGATGGTTCGCTTACAGATGTTGTTGAAATGGATGCAGCGTCAAATAATGGTGTAGATGATGTTAGAGCAATTAGAGAGGAAGTTAATTTTTTACCAACTAAGGCAAAATATAGGGTATATATTATTGATGAGGTTCACATGCTTTCGACAGGTGCATTTAATGCACTTCTAAAAACACTAGAGGAACCACCTTCACATGTAAAGTTTATTCTTGCAACAACAGAACCGCAAAAACTTCCAATGACAATTTTATCAAGATGCCAAAGATTTGATTTTAAACAAATTCCAAAAGATGACATTATAAAAAGACTAAAAATTATTTGTAACGAAATGAATATTAAGGTTAATGAAGATGCGCTTGATCTTATGAGCGTGTTATCCGAAGGGCATATGAGAGATGCGATTAGTATTTTGGAGAGATGTAGTCAAGAAAATGATGAAATTATTTCTATAGAAAGTGTTAAAGAACTTGTGGGAATTCCAAAAATTGAGTATATTAATCAGTTATGTAATTCAATTATAGAACATGACTGCATTGGCGCATTGGAAGTTGCTGAAAAAGTACTAAAAGAAGGAAAAGATTTATACAATTTTCTATGGGAAATAATTAAGTATTTTAAGGATATTTTGGTTTTCAAGGCTACTAAAAAACTTGATATATATTCCAGTAGTGAAATGGAAGCAATAGGTAAACTTGCAAAGAAAGTCAGTCAAGAACAGTTATTGAAAATAATCTATAGTCTTTCTGATTTGGAGAATGATATCAAGTGGTCATCACAAAAAACAATAATGTTTCAAGTTGGCATTATTAAAATATGCAGAGAAAAAGAGGATATCCAATCAATTGGTACTTCTTCAAATATCCAATTAAGCAAAGAAGTAGTAAACAACTCAAATAACTCGACAGCAAAAATAGAAAAGACTAGTGAGCCAAATAGTTCTTCTATTACGCCAAAAAATGAAACAAATGTGGCAAGCTTTGATATTAATGCAGTGTGGAAAAAAATTATTCAAAATTTAAAAGCAAATGGTAAAATACGACTTTATACTACATTAGTAAACACAAAGGTTATTGAAGAAAGCGACTTGATATGGAAAGTGGTTTTTAGTGAAATCACGACATTTAACAAAAGTATAATAGGAATTCCTGAAAATATAAAGGCACTTGAGGCCGAAACTTTTAAAGTAATTAAAAAAGAGATTCATTTTAAATTTGTAGATAGTAAGAATGGCTTAGAAGGAGCAAAAAATGATAGCAATAATGATAAGCCATCTAATAATCTGGGAATAGATATAAATATAATAGATTAATTAGTTGCAATCTTAAGAAAAATAGTATATTTTAATATAAGAATTTAAAGAAAAAATAGGAGGAAAGATATGAGTAAAAGAGGAGGATTTCCAGGCGGAATGGGTGGCTTTGGAGGAATGGATATAAACAAATTAATGAAAGAAGCCAAAAAAATGCAAGCAGATATGGAAAAATCACAAGAAGAACTTGGAAGTCAGATGTTCGATACGACTGCTGGTGGTGGTGCTGTGTACGTGAAGGTTAATGGAAATAAAGTGGTTCAAGAAATAAAAATTGCAAAAGATGTTGTTGATCCAGATGATGTAGAGATGCTTCAAGATCTTATTATTACAGCAACTAACGAAGCATTGAGAAAAGTTGATGAAGCACAAGCAGCGGCACTTGGAAAGTATAATATTTCAGGATTAATATAAAGGGGAAAACTATATGTCTTATTATTCACCATCAATTGAAAAGTTGATAGAAAGCTTTGAAAAATTACCAAGTATTGGGCATAAGACAGCACAAAGGTTAGCATTCTATATGTTGGATATTTCAAATGAAGAAGCAGAAGAATTTACTAATTCAATAATAAATGCAAAGAAGAATTTACATTTTTGCTCTAAATGCTTTAATATTTCGGACACAGATCCATGCAACATATGTTCAAATCCAAAGCGTAACGAGGATGTTATTTGTGTAGTTGAAGACGTTAGGGATGTCATTGCTATGGAAAGAACTCACGAATATGATGGAGTTTATCATGTATTACATGGCACGATTTCTCCAATGAATGGAGTTGGACCTGATGATATTAAAATAAAGGAACTACTGTCAAGAGTCATGGCAGGGAATGTTTCTGAAGTTATTCTAGCGACCAATCCAAGAGTTGAAGGTGAGGCAACAGCAATGTATATTTCAAAATTACTTAAACCAATGGGAATTAAAACGACAAGAATTGCAAGAGGAGTTCCTATAGGTGGAGATTTGGAATATACAGATGAGGTAACTCTTACAAAAGCGCTAGAAGGAAGAAGTGAGATATAATCTATGTTTAAAATCGAGGAAGTAATCCTCGATTTTTCTTTACGTGCTGCAAATATTGATGTTGTAGAATTAGTTTGTTTTTTTGTAAAAAAAAATTAATAAATTAGAAAAAAAACTTGTACAAAAATGTTAAATATGATATAAAAATATTATCATAAGAGAGCTTAATCTTTTAGAAAGGCGGGGAGATTTAAAATTGGAAGAATTAGTTGAAAAAGAGAAGAAAAAAGTACTTGTTGTTGATGATGAACAAAGCATTGTTGAGTTATTAACGTTCAATTTACAAAAAGAAGGTTATAACACTTTAGAAGCATATGATGGAGATACAGCAGTTGAGATGGCTGTTAATGAAAAACCTGATTTGATTTTATTAGATGTTATGATTCCAAAACTTGACGGAATATCTGTTTGCAAGAAAATAAGATATGCATTAAACATTTCGAATATTCCAATATTAATGATCTCAGCAAAAGACACAGAAACAGACAAAATCGTTGGATTAGAAATGGGAGCTGATGACTATATTACAAAGCCATTTCAAATTAGGGAAGTTATGGCTAGAGTTAAAGCCAACCTTAGAAAATCAGATTTAGCTATCGCTGCTGAGAACAAAAATGCTGAAAACAACAAGAAGAAAGAAGATATAATAGTTGTTGGTGATTTGAGTTTAGACTTAAGAAAAGTAGAAGCTAAAGTTAAAGGTGAAGTTATCAACCTTACTAAGAAGGAATTTGATGTTCTTAAATATTTAGCTAGTCAACCAGGTGAGGTTGTTACTAGAGAGATGCTTTTAAGAGATGTTTGGGAATATGAAGAGTATGTTGGAGCAATTAGAACAATAGATGTTACTATGAACAGAATTAGAGACAAGATTGAAAAAGATAAGGCAAATCCAAAAATTCTTATAACAAAAAGAGGCGTTGGATACTATGTAACAGATAAAGTATCATAATATAAATATGTATTTTATAGAGTAAAAACACTATGTTTTTACTCTTTTTTTTTTGATATAAAAGCATTTTGTAAATCTGACGTTTAAGCTATTATTATTTTTGTTTTTCGATAGATTTTGCTTGAATAAAAATATACTAAAGTATATAATGTAAGAATAGAATGCGAAAATATTGTACGGAAATAGACATTTGTGAGGTATAAAGGATGTTAAAGAGTATACAATTTAGAATTGTTATTTCTTTTATAGTTATTGGATTAATTTTTATATGTGTCCTTGGATATACTAGTGTATATAATTTGGACAAATTACAAGATAGAGTTGCTATAGCTCAATCGAATGGTGAGGTTACTGACCTTGTAGAATCAAATAAGATTTTTATGCAACAATTATCGATTGCTTTAGTTATTGCGTTTATTGCAAGCATGGTTTTAATGGGTATGATTATTTCAAAAGTCTTGTTCAAGCCAATATTGAATTTAATTAAGTCTGCGGAAAAAGCAACTAAGGGAGTGAAATATCTTAACGATGGGGTTGAAAAGAATGAAATAAAAAATCTTGCTGTTGCTTTTGATAATATGAATAATGAGCTAAAAGAAAATCTTAATGAGGCTACAAGGGCAAGAAAACAAACGGAAACAATTTTACTTCACATGACAGATGGTATTTTGGCATTTAATACTAAAGGAGACATCATTCACATTAATCCAGCAGCTAAGAAGCTTATGAAACTAACAAATGAAAAAAGCTTCAATGAAATATTTGAAAAATATAGTGAAGATATAAATTTAGAAAAACTTATGTACCTTGATAATATTGCTTCTACTCAAATGAAAATAATAGTAGAAGACAAGTACCTAAATTTATTTTTTGCATCATTTAAAGATGAAAATGAAAGAAATGCTGGCCTTATAGTGGTTATACAGGATATTACAGAACGTGAGAGACTAGATGGAATGAGAAAAAGATTTGTTGCAGATGTGTCTCACGAACTTAAAACACCAATTACATCTATTATGGGTTATGCAGACACACTACTGGAAGACGATGTAGAAGGAGAGATTAATCATAAATTTTTGGAGAGGATTTCTGCCGAAGCTTCTAGAATGGCAAAATTAGTTACGGATTTACTTACACTTTCTAAATATGACACTTCAAAGGTAAATATTGAGAAAAAAGAATTTGACCTTGGGGAACTTGTAAAGTATATTTACGAAGGTATGGAAATAGAAATGGAAAAAAAGAAGCAGACTGGAGGTTGTTATATTGTTAATAGCAATATTCCTGCAGTATATGCGGATAGAGATGGTATAGAGCGAGTTATCATAAATGTATTATCAAATGCAATTAAATACACACCAGAAAATGGCGAAATATCGGCATATGTTGGTTGCGTCTATAATGATGCATATATCAAGATTACCGATACGGGAATCGGTATTCCTGCCGAAGATATCGACAAATTATATGAAAGATTTTATAGGGTCGACAAAGCGAGAACTAGAGAAATGGGTGGCACAGGACTTGGCCTTTCTATAGCGAAAGAAATTTTAGATCAAAACGATTGTAAAATTGGTATAAAAAGTGAGGTTGGAAAAGGTACTGAAGTTGTTATTAGAATTCCAACTGTAAAAAATAGAGAAAAAAATGAGGAAGAGATTGCATAATCATACTAAAGATGGGAGAAGGATTTATGAAAAAATGTAGGATAATATCAAAGACGTTATTTGCTACACTAATCATATTAGTATGCATACTAACTCCATGCATAGCTAGTAGTGATGCGCAAACCAATGGTGGTGGATTGGGAAAATTCATACTAATACTTATTGGTTTCGGCATAGCCTTTGTTATAATATACATGAGTTACAGGGCAGACAAGAGAGAAGAAATGCATCTTAGAAAAGTTAATATGGCTCAAGAAAAGAAGACAAAAGTCAATAAAAAACAAATAGAAGATATGATTAGCACATTTATGAAAAATAGCACTAAAGAAATAAAAGAGAGACTTATGGCTATCAAAGATAATTTTGGCAAAGAGTCTGATGATTTTGACGAGAGCGAAGATTATGAAGTTGAGGATAATCAAGAAAAGCTAGAGATACCAGAGAAAGAAGAAAGCAACACGGAAACTAGCGATGAAGTAGATGATATTGATATAGATGATATGCTTCTTGATGCTATAGATGTTGAAGATATTGAACAATTTGAAAATCCAGATGATATAACAAAAGAAGATGAAATTCAAATAATAGAAGAAATCAAGGAAACGAAAGAAGAACCTATAGTCAATAATGAAGAAAAAAGAAAAGTAGTTAAATCGCAAGATGATGATATTATTTCAATAGATTTTGAAGAAGTTGAGAGAAATAGTCTTGAAACATCAAGTAGGGATGTTGTTGCTGGCATAGTTAAGGGATATGATTATGATGATATAGATGAAAATGATGACGACATTAACTATGAAAATCAGAGTATAGATACTGATGAAAATAGTGAAGTTGATGACCTATTAGATATTATTTTACCTAAAAGATATACTAGAAAAAAGGCCGTAGTTCAAGAAAAGAAAGAGATAAAGAAGTACACTAGAAAAAAAGAAAATAAAAAAACTAAAAAAGCCAAATTAAAAAAGTTTTATTCTACCGGAAAAAGGTTAAGTAGAAGAAATAGAATATTTGAAGCAGCAGAAGAAGTATATGAGGATAATGCAGGCATTGAGATAGATGAATCACAAAATACAAACGAGTACGTGGATTACAAGGAAATACTAGATATTATAGAACCAAAAGTTAAAGAAATTAAAAAAAGTGACGAAATTGTTACTGTGGATCGTTCTGCAATAGAGCCTTTTATGCCAAAAAGAGAAGCAGCCAAAAGAGGAAGAGGAAGGCCAAAGAAAGAAAAAACAGAAGATAAGCCAAAAAGAGGAAGAGGTAGACCAAGAAAGGAAGTTTTAGAAGACAAACCTAAGAGAGGAAGAGGTAGACCAAGAAAGAGTGATAAGGGCGAATAGGCTTAAAAACTTGAAATTGTTGCGTAAATGTTATATAATCTGCGAGAACAATTCGAAGGACAAGATTTAAGGGAGAAAGGTATTCAAATGAATAATATTGACAGTGAAAAGATTTCAGATAATACTGAGAATAAAGTTGATAAACTTACTAAAAGTGATGTCATGAAAGATGTCTTTGAATGGGTATATTGTATTGTTATCGCTTTAGTGTTAGCATTACTTTTTAGATATTTTATTGCTACACCAACGATTGTAAAACAAAGATCAATGTATCCAACGTTAGTGGAAAATCAAAGATTGATTTTAAATAGGACTTTTAGAATCACAAAAAGGTACCCTAAAGTTGGCGATATTATCACATTTGAAGCACCATCTGCTTATGCAACTGGCGATAATGTTGATCAAAAAAATCCAGTTGCTCAATATAATAACGAACCAAGAGGATTATTTAGTAAATTTGTATATTATTGTCTTGAAGTTACAAAAACTAGCTATATAAAGAGAGTAATTGCAGTTGCTGGAGATCATGTTAAAATAGAAAACAACAAAGTTATGGTAAACGGAATAGAACTTAAAGAAGAGTATCTTCAAGATGGTGTACATACATACTCGTCTGCATACGATGATTTTATTGTACCTGAAGGATACATTTTTGCTATGGGTGACAATAGGGAAAAAAGTACAGATTGTAGAGCTTTTGGATGTGTTCCACTAAGTAAAGTTGAAGGAATTGTTTCATTTAGATTTTGGCCTTTGAATAGCATTGGAAAAGTTGAATAGAGGGTATTGAATTGAATTTTAATGAAATAATAGGAAATCAAGAAGTTAAATCATATTTAGATTCATCAATTAAAAATAATACAATTACGCATAGCTACATGTTTTCTGGAGTCAGTGGAATAGGAAAGTGTATTCTTGCAAAAGAGTTTGCAAGAAAAATTCTTTGTCATGAAGAAGGGCAAGATGAATGTACATGTAAGTCATGCACACTCTTTAGAGAAAATAGTAGCCCGGATTTTAGTATTATTGACGAAAATGGAAAAACCATAAAGATAGAAATTATCAGAAAATTAATAGAAAAAGTCATTGAAAAACCTATTTTTTCAAAAAGAAAAGTATATATTATAAATGATTTTGAGAATATGACAAAAGAGGCTCAAAACTGCTTATTAAAGACTCTTGAAGAGCCACCAGAATTTGCTACTATAATACTTATAACATCAGATGAAAATAAGATCCTTACTACAATAAAATCGAGATGTACAATAGTTAAGTTTGCTCAGTTGTCCAACCAGGAAATAAAAGAATATGCTTCCAAATATTTAAATGAGAGCATAAAAGAAGAAATGATAGAATATTGTGGTGGAAGTATTGGAAAGACTATTGAAGTTCTTGAACATAGAGATATATATGAAAATATTAGTAAGGCTTTTGAGAACATCCAAGGAAAAAGTATTAAAAGCTTTTGGGATGATTGTAAAATAATATATGATAAAGAAAATATATTTAACTTACTAGATTTTTTAATAGTATTATTCTATTCTAAATCAAAAGATGAAATTAAATATTTGTATTGCATTGATGTAATTAATGAAGCATTCAAAAGATTAAAAGTTAATACAAATTTTGAGATGAGTATTGATAATATGTTATTAAAAATATGGGAGGCTTTTAATGAAAAAAGTAACAGGTGTTAGATTCAAAAGACCTGGAAAAATATATTACTTTGATCCTGAAAACATCAAACTTGAACAAGGTATGGAAGTCATAGTTGATACTTCAATGGGGGATGAATTAGGCGAAGTAGTGATAGAAGAAAAAATGGTCGAGGATGATAAAGTCACCGAGCCGCTAAAAAAAGTGGTTAGGGTAGCTACAGATAAAGATAAAAAAAGCAAAAAAGAATATAAGGCAAAAGAGCCAGAGGCACTAAAAATTTGTGATGAAAAAATAAAAAAGCATGGCTTGCCAATGAAACTAGTTGATGTAGAATATAAGTTCGATGGTAGCAAGCTTATATTTTACTTTACAGCAGATGGAAGAATCGATTTTAGAGAACTTGTTAAAGATTTGGCAGCAGTATTTAGAACTAGAATTGAGCTAAGACAAATTGGTGTTAGAGATGAAGTTAAAAGAACAGGTGGAAATGGTATCTGTGGTAGAGAGCTTTGCTGTTGTACTTTTTTAGGCAATTTTGAAACAGTTTCAATTAAAATGGCAAAAGAACAAAATATATCTTTAAACCCTTCTAAAATATCAGGAAACTGCGGAAGGTTGATGTGCTGTTTAAAGTATGAGCAGGATATATACTCGGAAAAACTTAGTCGACTTCCAAAAGTGGGAGCAATTGTTAAAACTGAAGATGGCGAAGGTGAGGTTGTTTCTATTGAAACTCTTAAAGAATCTGTTAGAGTTAAATTTCAAGATGGTGATGATTCATTCTTTAAGAAATATGATGCTAAAAATATAAAGATAATAAAAGATGCTGTTAATAGCGAAAAAGTTGAAGCAGAATCAGAAGAAGATTTAAAAGAATTAGAAGAATTAGAAAAACTTGAAAAAACTGATGCAAAAGAACAAGATAATATTTAGTCTATAAAATGGGTTTATAGGTGATATCCCTTCATTAAAAACCTAAATATAATACAAGGAGGCATTACAAATGGCATATAAAATAGGTGATAATTGTATTTCATGCGGTGCTTGTGCAGCAACATGTCCAATGGGTTGCATTAGTCAAGGTGAGACAAAATATGAAATAGATCCAAATGTTTGTATTTCATGTGGTGCTTGCGCTGGTACTTGCCCAGTTTCAGCTCCAAGTGAAGAATAGTTTTGGGGTAATATTGAAAGTTTTAGTAGCAATTTTTTAAAAAATTGCTACTTTTTTATGGAAACTATTATTGCCAAACATTGATATTAAAAGGATAGTGTGATATAATAATTAAACATGAAACTATAAAATAGACTCTCATACATTAATTAAAAAGAGAGTTGAATTTAAAAAGCTTGTTAATAAAAGGAGGACAGCATGGAGGCAACATTTGAGTACAAGGAAGGCAGTAATGTCTACACAATCCGGAATTTAAATGGTGGAGAAGTTGAAGCCTGTGAGGACACGTCTGGAGGCAAAGTGATGGGAGGCCCAAATTCACCAATTTTTGAAAGGGTGTTGGATAAAGTGGCAGAAGGACATCCTGAGGTGTATGAAGCTGTCATGCAGCATATTCAGGAACGTAATGGATGGACCACTGCTTATCTAATAGGTTATTGTCAGCAGAAACGCCTTGATGATTCAGGATGATCAAGCGGTTTCAGGAATGTCGTGTTTCTATTATAGGACGCGACATTTTTTTGCTTTTTTCATCAAAAGATTATTGATAAATAAAGGGATAAATTATAAAATATTATAAAATAAAAATGGAGACCAAAAATATGAAAGAAGAATTTTTAAAACTACTAAAAAGTGTAAACAGAGAAGGAATGGAAAATCTGATTGCTTTTATAGAAAAATCAGATTTTTTTAAGGCACCTGCAAGTACCAGATTTCATGGAAACTTTGAAGGTGGACTTCTTGAACACAGTATGAAAGTATATGAAATTTTTAAAGATAAAATTAAAAATTCAGTTATTAATATAGATATTCCAGATGAAAGTGTCATTTTAATAGCACTTCTTCATGACATATGTAAAGCAAATTTTTATAAAGTGGATTATAGAAATGCCAAAAATGAGTTTGGAGAATGGGAAAAAGTTCCATACTATACAGTTGATGATACAATTCCATATGGTCATGGAGAAAAAAGTGTAATGATGATTACAGAATATATAAAACTCACAGTAGAGGAAAAGTATGCAATTCGTTGGCACATGGGATTTACTGAGCCAAAAGAATTATACAACACTTTAGGACAAGCATACAAAAAATATCCTGTAGCATTGCTTATGCATGAGGCTGACTTGGAAGCAACATACTTTTTCGATATTTAAACTAGTGTGTTAGATTTGCTTGATATAAAACTTTTTTATTGATAGAATTGATTAAATAAATGATAATTGGAGATAGATTATGATAACTATATATGATTTATTAGAAATTGAAGAAGATGCTAGTAAAGAAGAAATTGAAGAAGCATACAATAAGATTTTATACAAGTATAGACAGGATCCTAGCTTTTCAAAAGAAACTAATCAAGAAAACGAAATGATTATGAACAAAATAAAGATTGCATACGAGATATTAGCAGATGAGGATAAGAGAAAAAAATATGATAGTGATTTATCGAAAAAGCGTGCTGAATCTTTACTTAAAGGGCTCGGAAATAATGAGAATGAAGAGGTAGAAGACTCTAAAGAACAAGAATTAGACACAGTAGAGGAAAAAAGTATTTCTAAAAATGAGGAAGTAAATAAGGATCAATCAAGTAAGAAGAGTGAAAAATACGATTTTGATGATGGTGATGTTCATAAATATGATAACGAAGAAATAAATGAAGATAGTGTCGAATTAACAAAAGAAGAACAAGAAAAGCTTAGAAGAGCAGCTAAAGAACAGTTTCAAAAAAATCTTATCAAGGCAAAAAAAGCTGAAGAGGAGTATAAAAAAGCATACGCAGAAGCATATGATAATTATATGAGTAAAAACAAATATGTAAAAAATCAGTCTATGACTTTGAGAAAGTTTATTACGACGTTTGTGACACTTGTAGTAGTAATTTTGGTTTTATTTATAATTGTTCATTTACCACCTGTAAAGGAAGCAATGAATACTATTTATGAAGAAAATATAATTATTAAATCAATTGTAGATATATTTAAGAACTTCTAATGAATCATATATTTTAAATAAAGTGTGGTGAGAGTAATAGCGAAGAACAATAAAAAAATGAATAAAAAGAATAATGGAAAGAGTAATTTCTTATTAATAATTAGAACAATATTTCTTTTATTTGTTGCGTATGTTGTATATGGGATTTTGGTGTTCAGAATAGGGTATATCCAATTTGTTGAAGGCGGTGAACTTAGTAAAAAAGCATATAGGCAGCAAGTCACTGATGAAATCCTATCACCAAGTCGTGGAACAATATATGATTCAAAGGGAGAAATATTGGCTCAAAGTGTGCCTGTAGACACAATATCTCTAAATCCTGGAGAAGTAATGTATAGAAACGGAAATGAGGTTGAAGCTGAATTTTTAGCTAAAGGATTGTCAGAGATGTTTGAGCTTGACTATGATGGATTACTTAAGGATTTAAAATCTAATAAAACTGTAATTACTATAAAAAGAAAAGTTGAACAGAGCAAAGTTGATGAATTGAAAAAATGGCTTGGGGACAACGATATTAGTACAGGTATAAATTTTGACGCGGATAATAAGAGATACTATCCATATGATAGTCTAGCATCGAATCTAATTGGATTTTGCGGGACAGAAAATAGCGGGCAAACTGGAATTGAAGAAAGATGGAATGCTGTACTTACTGGTACAGCAGGAAAAATTGTTACAATAACAGATGCCCATAAACAAGCAATATCTGATGAGGATGAACAATATGTTGCTACAGAGAATGGAAGTAATATTTATCTTACGATAGATACAAATATTCAAGCGATTGCAGAAAAGTATTTGGCTCACGCAATGATTGTTAACCCTACAGCCGTTGCAGGAAATGTTATCATAATGAATCCACAAAGTGGTGATATTTTAGCAATGGCGACAAATCCAAATTACAATTTAAATGAACCATCTAACTATATTGCAACGGGGTTATCGGAAGAGGAATGGAATTCATTAGATCAATCTGCAAAGTCAGAAAAGCTGATGAATTTATGGAAAAATAAAGCAGTGTCAGATCAATATGAGCCGGGGTCAACATTTAAGTTAATTACATCTTCAGTTGCATTAGAAGAGGGAATTGTACAAACGGATACACCTGGAGATTTCTATTGCTCTGGAGTATATCATGTCGGTGATAGAGATATTAAATGTTGGTCAGCGACACCTCATGAAGCACAGTCATTAAGGGAAGCACTTGAGCATTCATGCAATCCAGCATTTATGCAACTTGGACAAAAAATAGGAGCTAAACTGTTATACAAGTATTACGATGCATTTGGCTTTAATGATTCAGTTGGTAATGATATAGCAAGAGCTTATCCCGGAAAGTTTTATCCACTTGAAAAAATGGGACCGGTTGAGCTTGCAACAGCTTCATTTGGACAGAGAACTCTTAATATTTCGCCATTACAATTAATTACAGCAGTATCAGCAATTTGTAATGATGGAATGCTTGTAAAACCTAAAATAGTGAAGCAGATTGAGAACACAGATACTGGCAGTATGGAGATTATCGAGACTGAAAATATTAGGCAAGTTATATCTAAAACAACTGCAGGCAAAATAAAAAACATGATGCAATCAGTTGTTACTGATGGAACAGGAAAGCATGCTGCAGTCGAAGGATACTCTATAGGTGGAAAAAGTGGAACATCTGAACCTACAGAAAACAGCAATAGTGGATATGTGGCATCATTTATAGGAATTTCTCCAATTGAAAATACACAAGTTGTAGTTTTGGTTGCACTATATGGAATACAAGATCCTAAATGGCATCAAGGAGGACAGCAAGCTGGCCCTGTTGTTGCAGAAATCTTAAGAGAAATATTACCATATTTAGGAATTACATCAAATACTCAAGAAGCTAAAGAAACAGATGCTGAAGCAGAAAGATTGATTGCAGTTCCAAATGTCAAGGATAAAACTATATCTGAAGCAACTACAGAACTTCAACTATTAGGATTTAATGTTGTAGTTAAAGGCGATGGAATTGATCCAAATTCTGCAAGAGTTGCAGATCAGTTGCCAAAATATGGTGCTGTTCTTACAGATAATTCATTAGTGTATTTGTATGTAGAGAATCAGTCTAAAGAAAAAGTAAAAGTCCCTAACGTTAAAGGAATGAATATGGTGGATGCAACTACCACGTTAAAATCAAGTAATTTAAATATTAACATCACTGGAACAAGAGGTATAGTTGTTTCACAAGAACCTATATATGATGCAGAAGTTGATGAAGGAACAGTAATTAATGTTGTAATAAAAGAAGAACTGAGGGATACTCAGTAAGAATAATAAAAGAGACGAGCGTTTTTGGCGAATAACGTCAAAATTGCTCGTCTTTCTTGTTTCGCTGTGGGAATGAATTCATTATAGCCTCTTTAATCCGTGACTGAATTTGCAATGAACAGCATCAAAAGTAAAAAAAGAAATACGCCAAATGCTGCTCCAAGAGTTACAAACAAAGCTGTTAAAACAACTGCAATTACAGCAATAGGAATAAAGAATTTCTTAAGTATTGCAAAAGCTATGTAGATAGGCATTAGTATTACTGCCCATGCTAATCCAACTAATGCAAATGCAATATCTAAGACTATAATCACGCATATAATAATTATTATTTCCATGATTCTTCCTCCACTGTGCTGATTGATAGTTACAATTTGATTATAACATGCCATAAAAGTTATGTAAATTATAATTAAAAAAATAATGCAAAAATGTTACGAAAATGTTACAAAAAACTTGACGTTTTTTATGGACAATTAAAAGAAATTTATATATAATAACTTTGTATTTTGTAAATAAGGTAGGAGGCTTTTATTATGTATGAAAGAAGTGCAATAGTGCTAGAGAGATACTTCGACAATTGGCTTGGCTTGAAAAATGATTGTAACATTCGTGATAATTATAAAAACTATTGTAATATAGTTGAAAAACTTGAAAAGTATCAAGTTAATTATCAAAAAGAAGTTATAGCAACTAAAGCTTATAATGAAGTTCTACGCAGGATTAAGGAGATACAAGCTGAGCAAAAAGAGTTATACAAAAAAAGCGCAAAACTTGAATATAATAGGAACCTTCTATTTAATAATATTGATGGAAAAGTTGATGATACGAGAGTATGCATCGAAAAAATAGAAGAAGATGTAGAAAAAAATATAGCGGCAATGAAAGAAACAAAAGAAAAGTTGCTTGCTGTATTAGTCGAGTATAACGAAAAAAGATTCGAATTATCAAAGGCCAAAAGATATAAAAAAATGGCTGAAAATGACTACAATGAAATTCTTACAGTTGCTAGAAGGAACTATGAAGGAATCACATCTGAAGATATTGAAACGGCAAAAGAATTTGCAAATTTCACGGAGACAGAAAATATAATTGCCACTCTTATAGAAAATGGTAGCAGTGAAAAGATTCCTTTCAATGAAGATGTTATTAAATGTACAACTACATATAGTGTAGAACTTGAGAAGAATGAAGTTGCAGCTTATCTTGAAATTTATGACAAGATGACTAAGTTACTTGAAGATATTGAGAGTGGAACAACCAAAATTAATTTACACAAAAAATATGTTAGAAATGAAAAATCTAAGGTTGATTTTATTCTTGCAACAAAAGACTATGTAATTCAATTTTTAGATTATGAGAGAATGACAGTTATTCATGGTAGAAAGTCACATAATAGATTGATGAATGAAGCATGTGAGAATTTTAGCACTGATATAGTTCAGATAAATAATCTATATGAGTTAATTCTTCGTGAAACTACCAACAAGGCAACAAAGAAAGCTTATAAAGAGCTATACAATAAATCATATTTGATAGACATAAAAGAAAAAGAAGAAAAATTCAAAAAAGAGAAAAATCGTGTCAACTTGAATACTGCTACACTTATTAATTCAAATTATTGGAGAATTGAAGGAATTAGAAATATATACACTGTATTTTACAAGAGTGTTTCTGAAGTATTTGGAAGAGATGTTGTTGAATTTGATATTCCTAAAGAGTTTGATGAGTATGTGAGTGATGATGATGCACAAGATACTGAAGTTGGAGATATAATAGACAATGATTTAAATGCAGCCGAAAACACTGAAAAGACTCCAAAAGCTGTAAAGGAGAGTAAGCAAAAAGAAAAAGTAGAAGAGAAGGAAGTTGCCAAAATACCATTTATGCTTGACGATGTTGATATGCTTTCAGTTGATATAAACTTTGACAGCGATGATGAATTTGGTAAATTTGATGATGATATTAAATCAAACAACAAAGCTTCATCTGCCGACAAAGTCAAAAAGGTAATGGCTGAGTACAATATAGAAACAACTAATGATGATTCTGAGGAAGATTCAGACGACAAGAATAATAACGATGTGAACAACAGTGTAAATAATGCAAGTGATGATTCTTCTGATGATGCTGGCGATTCATTGGATGATATTAGCGAAAGATTCAAAATTGATATCGATACACTAGATGATAGCAACGATGTTACAGAAGCTGCATCAGACGATAGTGATTTTGATATTTTTGGTGACAAATATAAGGAAATAGATTTTTCAGATAATATTGATATGGTGGAGTCAAAGGCTAAACATGATATAGGTGCTAGTAAAAATGCCAGAGTATTTAGAGAAATATCATATGATGATGGAAACTTAGATGATGAAGAGGATTTATATCCAGATATCAAAGAAGCTAAAAATGTTAGAAGTGGTGATATAGAAACTTATTCTCCAACCAGAGAAGCTAAAAAACAAGGTGGACTTTTTAGTAGATTTAAGAAGAATACTGGTAGAAGAGCTAAACGAGCATCAGACGAAGAAGAAGACCTTTGGTAATAATCAAGTAAGTAAAAGCAACTCAATGTAGAGTTGCTTTTTGTTACATTCTCTTTTCAAAAATGAAATATAAAATTAATCTTTTTGCAATGTGATGAAAGTATTGGTCTTTAGGTTTATCTAGTAAAAAAACTATTGTCTAAAAAAAAATATAATGCTATAATATTACATGTGTAGATTTATGAGAAAGGAGAAGGCATGAACCAGATTTTAGTTTCTGAGAAACTTTATGTTACACCAGAATTAAAAAGAAAAAAAAGAATGTATAAATTCGATTTCTTCATTTCTGTGTTTTTAGTTGTTATTCTTTTTTCATATTATATATACGCAGAGTATGACAAGAGTAAGAACGAAGCTATTTCTCAAGAAATACTTTCTAATATTTCTTTTGAAGATAATGTTGTAGATGATACAACTATAAAATTTACAAATAATGCCATTGTTGTTATTCTTAATACAGAAGATCCATATGAAGTTAGCTACATAGAGCCAGAAAGAACTGAAGAAAACTCAGTTCCAGAGTCATCTAGTACAATTGATGAAGATAATGTTTCATGGCTTAGTACAGAAAATGGAACTAGATATTATGCTTTAGCTACAGTATCGATTCCATCAATTAACTGTACTTATCCGGTATTAAATGAAACTTCAGAAGAACTTCTAAAAATTGCCCCATGTAAATTTTGGGGATGTGATCCAAATGAAGTTGGAAACTTTTGTATAGTGGGACACAACTATAGGAGCAATAAGTTTTTCAGCCACGTTCCTGAATTAACTGTAGGAGACACAATTAAAGTAACAGATCTTTCAAATCGTACGTTAGACTATACTGTATATGACAAGTATGTTGTTGATCCTGCAGATACTACATGTACAACTCAAAGGACAAATGGTCAGAAAGAAGTTACACTTATTACTTGTACAAACGATAGTAAGCAGAGAGTTATTATAAAAGCTAGAGAAGCTTAAACACATATAATTTGACTTTTTGAAGCAATCTATTTGGATTGCTTCTTTTTGATTGCTACAAAAAATCAAATTATATGTGTTTAAAATTCTAGAATATCAGATTTAGATCATCGAAGTTTTGAAGGCGGTTTGATGGAGGTGTATAATGACTGATAAAGAGAAAAATCAAGAATCTACAAGAACGGTATTGGAGGAGATAAGAGAGTTCGACATATTCTCTAAAATAGACTATCATAAACTAATTAGGGAATGCTTTCCTCATCCTGGAAGCTCGATATATGGTATTGGCCTTAAGGAACTTAGAGAAAGATGTGATAAAGTGTATTATGGCTTTATGGATCAATATGATAAAATTCCAGATGATGAAAAACCAGACAAGGAGACATTTTTTAATGCAGTAATAGAGCATGGACGTGAAAAATGATATGTGGAACTTCTCAAAGTTCTAGAAATGATATTTGCTGAGTTTAATTAACATCTTTTAAGAATTTGGGTTTGGCTTTAGGAGAATTCCTGGAGTTAAACCCTTTTTTATTTTATAGGAAAGTGCTTCGCACTTCCCTATAAAATAAAGCCTTCGGCAATTTTGCACACAAATTTGCTACGCAAATTTGGCGCACTGCGAACAAAGACGGGGACATTTGACGAAAAATATTATTATTCAGTATTGCGTAATGTCCCCTTTTGTTCTTTAAAAATATCTAAAATATAATGGAAAAATTATTGTTTTTTGCGAATAGAATTGATATTATTTGTAAGGGAATTGGCTAATAAGTTACAGGGGGGCTTAAGAATATTCTCAAAATTATTTAAAGGGGAGTTGTTATGGAAAAAATTAGAATTTTTTCATGTAGTGATTCAGCAGAAACATTTACCGAAGAAATATGTAATCATTTAAAATTAGAAAAGGGCAAAATAAATCGAATGAAATTTAAAAATGATAATAATTTTGTCCAAATTCTTGAAACCGTTAGAGATTATGATGTATTTTTGGTGCAGACAACAGAACCACCAGTTAACGAAAGAATTATGGAAATGCTTATTACAATTGACGCAGTTAAGAGAGCATCGGCTAAGAGAATTACGGTTGTTCTACCATATTATTTGTATTCTAGATCTGACAAAAAAGATCAACCAAGAATTCCAGTAACCGCCAAGTTGATGGCAGAACTAATAGAGGCTGCTGGAGCTAATAGAGTGCTTACTTGTGATTTGCATAATAAAGCTATTCAAGCATATTTTAATATTAATTGTGATGTGCTTACAGGTGAAAGAATACTTGAAGATTATTTTGATAAACTAGAAATTGATAATAAAGTAGTAGTTGCAACAGATGCTGGAAGTTCCAAAAAAGCATATAAGTATGCTAAACATTTCGGATGTCCAATTGCTTTGATTGATAAACGAAGAGATGGAAATGATGATCAGGCAATAGCAACCTCAGTAATAGGAAATATTGAAGGAAAAAATGCATTAATATTTGATGATGAAGTTGATACTGCAGGATCAATTATGGAGACAGTAAGTGTTATAAAGAAGTTTGGAGCAAAGGATATTTATGTTGGCTGTACACACGGAATATTATCTGGACCAGCAATAGATAGAATAAAGGATTCAGAACTAAAAGAACTTGTTATGACTAATACAGTACCGCTTCCAGAACATAAAAAAATAGATAGAATAAGAGTGGTCCCAATTTCGGGATTATTTGCAGAGGCAATTTTGAGGATACATGAAGAAAAATCTATGGGAGAATTATTCGATACGTTTTTAGGGTAGGCTAAAAATAAACGTATAGAAGATTTAGCTATTAAAGAAAAAGTATTGACAACAATAAAAAAAGTAATGTATAATATTTACCAGTTGAAAGAGCATAAGTTGTTCAGGAATATAAAATCCCAAAAGTTTATGTTTTTAGCTTCGGAAGGAGGGGAAACAATGTCAGAGGTTAAAGTTAATGGTAATATAGATGAAGCTCTTAAAAAGTTTAAGAGACAATGCGCTAGAAATGGTATACTACAAGAACTTAGAAAAAGAGAGCATTACGAAAAGCCTAGTGTAAAAAGAAAGAAAAAATCAGAGGCTGCAAGAAAAAGAAAATATTAATATTTAAAAGAGCATGTCGGTACATGCTCTTTTTTTACGTTAAAAACATCAATATGATTTACATAATAATGACATAAAAATGAAACATAAAAGTAACACAAATGTTAAGAACTACTGAGCTTAGAAAATCGGCAAAAGATTAGGGGAGTAAATAATTGGGGGTAGCAGATTATTGACATATATTAATTTTGAGATACAATATTAAATGTAATTATGTATAAAAAGGTAAAATGAGGAGCGTAGGAAAATGTTTAAAACAAAAATGACTAAAATTATTATAGCCGTAACATGTATACTTGCAATAATATCTCCATATGCGGCACCAGCATTTGCAGTATTAAAAGATACAGATGCGACCGTAAAGATAGATATTCTTTCAGACCATGGAGGCAAAGAAGCTTCAGGAGAATTGACAGATGAAGAAAAGGGGCAATATGATTATTCTCCAAGAAAATATACTATAAATGGTGATGTTGTATATAAATTGATAGAATATGGTGATGGCAACTGGGAAAATGAGTTGTTTTGTCTTGATGCAACAAAAACATTTCCAGGACTAACTACAGATTATCAAGAATATGAGAATAAAGGTAGCTTGTTTGATAGCACAAATGATTCGGTGAAAAAAATAAAAATGGGTTCAACTGATTCTAATTCGGCAGAATGGAAAAAGAATTATGCAGCGTTGAATTGGCTTATTAAAAACATCTATCTTCCAACACAGGATCCTAGCTCTCAAAAAAATATATTTTTAAGCAATGCGTTCAAAAATTATCAAGACGAAAAGCTTAATGGAAAAACGGAAGAAGAAAAAATTAGTATAATTAGAACTTATTTGAGTGATGCTGATATTGATGTTACACAACAGGAAGCAATATGGCATTTCACTAATGCAGATTCAAGTAAGTACAGTTCAATAAATACAATTGAAAGAGATGCAGGTTTTGAAGAAGCTAAAGAAGTAGAATTTAGAGATAGATTAATGAAGCATTTATATGATTACTTAGTAAGTAAAGCACTTGCTAATGAAGAGCAAGCTGCAAAGACTGTTCCATCATTTGACACTACAAATCCTAAAGCTTCAATAGATGATAATTATTATATTGCAGGACCTTTTAAAGTAAATCCAGGACAGTATAGTTCATCAGAATATACAGTTAAAGTTTTAGATCAAGATGCAAAAGAAATATCAAATTACAAAATAAAAATTAAAGATGAAGAGGACTTTACATCAAAACCATTAAATGAAGTTGCAACAAGTGAGTTTTCAGTATATATACCTAAGTCAAGTTCCAAGGTTAATGTAGTTAGAGTCGAGCTAAGATATGATACTTTCGAAACAAAAGCGACTATTTTTAAAAACAAAAGAGACAATGAAGATTCACCAGTATATCAACCAGTAGTTTTAATTACAAAAAATCCTGAGTCTCATACAGCAGGGCTAGAAGTTGAACTTGATAAACAAGTATTTGATTTAGCAGTTAGACAATATATAATAAAAGTTAATGGTCAAGAGCAAGATAGAGCTCCAAATCCAGATTATACTGATCTAAAAAACGGAGATTCTTCATCAGGAATCTATAGACATGCAAAGACACCACTTAAAATTAAAGCTGGAGATATAGTTACATTTGAGATAAGAGTATATAATGAGGGGGATATACCAGCTAAAAATGTAAAAGTTGCGTTTTCAATCCCAACAGGATTTGAATATATAGAAGATGATGAAACAAATCAAAAATATGAGTGGCATTTGACCGAAAATGGTGATGGAACTAATAGAGATTTGTATATTACTGAATACTTGAAAGATGAATTACCAGGATTCGATAAGAAAAATGATAACGTTCCACCAAGTGAGTTTGTACAAATAGTTTGTAGAGTTTCTGATGATGTTGTTTCATCAAAAATATTGACACCTGTCTCAGAGGTGGCTGATGCAGAATCTACAGTAGAAGGACATAATGATAGAGATTCAAATGCTTTGAACAATGATTATGTAAAGAATGATTTGGATGCTTCAAATTATTCTGGTGATATAAATAACAAAGCTGATTTAACAGATAGCAATTATTATTATAAAGGTCGTCAAGATGATGATGACTTTGAAAAAGTTGAAGTTGAAAATCCTGAAAAACCTGCTTTTGATATGAACTTGAAAAAGTTTGTCAGTGGAAAGAAGGGAAGCAGCGAATTATCATCTTCTAGAGAACCAAAAGTTAATGTAACACCACTAAAGAATGGAAAGACAGACGCTGAATATACGATTCCAAAGTCAGGAATTCAAGCAAAAGTTGGAGATATAATCACATACACATTTAGAGTATATAATGAAGGTCAAGTTGATGGATATGCAGAAGAAGTTGCAGATTATTTACCAGAAGGATTGGGATATCTATTAAACTACAAAGCTAATGAGGATAATTATTGGCAATTACCAAAAGATGATACAAGTATCAAGACAGTTAAGCTAAGTACTATAGAAAATGCTGTTCAAAATGTTAGTAAAAGTGATTTTACAGAAGAAGTTTCAAACCTTTCAGATGCACAAGTTGTTATTGGTAAAGTAAAACTTACATCTACTAAGTTGAAATCAAATTCAACTTCAAATACAAATCTAATTAAAGGTTTTGACAAAGAAAATGGAACAACTTTAGATTATAAGGACATTACAATTACATGTGTTGTTTTATCAACTGATAATTCAAATAACAATTTGAGAAATATTGGTGAAATAATTAAAACTACGGATAAAGATAGAAATGAAATTGAAGATATAGACTCAACACCAAACTCAGTTGATCCTGATAACTATCCAGACTCAGAAAAGAGACAGGATGGTAGTAGACAAGATGATAATGATTACGAAGAGTTATCACCAGAAGCCGAGAAGAAACAAAATTTTGATTTAGCTCTTAAAAAGTTTATCACTGGTGTAAATGATACAAAGATTACAGATAGAATGCCTACAGTTACAAAGGGTACGAATGGTAAACCAGTTATAACATCTCAAAATAAGTCAGTGCTTAAGATTGCAAATAATGATTTATTAACGTATACAATTAGAGTATATAATGAAGGGGATACAGCTGGATATGCTAAAACCATTTCAGACAATATTCCTGCAGGATTGGTATTTCTTACAGATAATGATATAAATAAGAAATATGGTTGGAAAATGTATGACAAAAATGGAAATGAAACTTCTGATATTAATCAAGCAACAGTCATAAAAACAGATTATTTATCATTAGAAAGATCAAAAGCGAGAAATGAAAATTGCTTATTAACTCCTTATGATGCAGATAAGGGAACAATTTCTTATCAAGATGTACAAGTAGTATTTAAAATTGATGAGAATAAGATTGATAAGTCTAGAGGTATTGCTAATATCGCTGAAATAAGTGAAGATGAAGATGAAAATGGAAACTCAATTAGAGATGTTGATTCAGAACCTGGAAATGGCAAAGAAGGAGAAGATGATTTAGATAAAGAGCAAGTATATGTTAAGTATTTTGATTTGTCATTGCAAAAATATCTAAGTAAAATAATAATAACAGAAAATGGACAAACAAGAGAAATAGATGTTAAGGCTTCAGATGGACTACAAAAGGTTGAAATTCACAGAAAGAGAATAAATACTACAGTAGTAAAATTTGTATATACCATCGTGGTTAAAAACGAGGGCGAAATAGCGGGATATGCAGATGAAATAATCGATTATATTCCTGAAGGACTTGAGTTTATTGCAGAAGATAACAAAGGATGGACTAAAATTACAGACAAAGCTGCATCAACGGATGCTTTAGTAAAGACATTATTAGAACCAGGACAAACAGCATCAGTTCAAATTACTCTAAAATGGAAAAATGGAGAGAATAATTTTGGAGTCAGAGATAATATTGCTGAAATTAGCAAAGCTAGTAATCCTAATGGGGCAAAAGATATAGATTCCACTCCTGGAAACTTTGCTGCAGGAGAAGATGACCAAGACAATGCACAAGTTATGATTTCGGTTTCAACAGGTAATGCTCCAACATATATTTTACTTGCTGTTTCTGTAATTGCTATTATTAGTACTGGTGCAATTATGATAAAAAAATATGTATTATAAGATAATCACATAATTTAAAGATAGTGGCTTAAGCCGCTATCTTTTTTTGGTATATTTGTGCATAAAATACTATAAAGCATTAATAATTAAGCTTTTATAATGCATTTCAAAAATGTTTCACGATTTAAATTATATAAATTATGTTCACAAAAAAATAAAGGATTGATATAAAAATAGTTCTAAAAATAGTATTTACAAAAAGACAATTAATCAAGTGCATAGAAAAATGAAGATATCTTGAGAAAAAAAGAGGCACGAAGAGCAATGAAAAATAAAACATCAAACGACTCTTTTTAAAGCAATTATGTAAAGAAATACGAAAAGTATTACGGAAATAACATGTTTGAATTGCATTTTTATTTGTTGTATAATACCCCCTAGTGACGATTTCACGAATTAAAGGAGAGTGGATTTTATTTTATTAAATTGGATAAAGTATTATACAAGAGGTATTTTCAAAACTATTAGAAATATTTTATTTGCAACAGCATTGATTCTTATCGTAGTTGCTATAAAGTATAAACCTGCATATGAAGTCACGATGACAGGTGAAAGTTTGGGATTTATATCTAACAAAGAAGTTATGGAAGCAAAAATAAAAAAATATATGGATGATACTTCAAACAATATTGCTTTCAGAGAAATTGAAGATATGCCAGAGTATAGTTTAAAATTAGTAAATAGAGATGTTGAGGAAAGTAGTCAAAAAATTATGCAAATTGTTGACAGCAAAACTACTACAACATATAAAGTATATGCCATTACATCAAATGGTGAAGAAAAATTATCGGTTTCATCTGTTCCAGAAGCAGAAGAAATCATTAATAAAACAAAGGAAGGTTTGGACTCAAATGTAGATTTAGCTTTAGGAATTGCAGATAAATATACAACTGATTTAAACCTTACCTCTAAAGATGTTGCTATTGCAGAATTGGGTACGTTTAAAGAACAAAAAGTAGCAGAATACAAAGAAAAAAAGGCTGCAGAAGCTAAAGCTGAGAGAGAGAGAATTGCCAAAGAAAAAGCAAAGAAGTATAATGTTTCATTAGCTGCAAGTATTGCTTCTACAACAACTAGTGCACCATCAGGAAATCTAAATGGAATGAGTCTATCTATACCAGTTTCTGGTAGTATTTCATCTAGGTTTGGCGCAAGAAGTTCTATAAGATCAAGTGTACATACAGGACTTGATATTGCATCACCTATGGGCACAGGATTTAGACCAATTGCTGCAGGTACAGTTACATTTGCTGCAAGCAATGGGTCATATGGTAATCTTATAAAAGTTAGTCATGGCAATGGAGTAGAATCATGGTATGCACATTGTAGTAGCATATATGTTAACGTTGGACAAGCTGTAGATACAAGTACCACGATAGGAGCGGTGGGTTCTACAGGAAATTCAACTGGACCGCATTTACACTTAGAAATTAGAATAGGCGGTTCACCAGTAAATCCACAGAATTATTTATATAAATAAAAAATAGTACTTTTGTTGAAAGTATTGATTAGGTTAAATAAAAGAAAGCATTTAGTGCTTTCTTTATTTTTTATCTTTCAAAAATATTGAATAAAAATAAAATTATGTATATACTATTTGAAGAATAAATAAAAAGTAATATACAATTAGGGAAATAATGATTAGGAGGTCGTAATATGACAGAGATGGCTGACGGAGAAATTCGTGAAGTAGAGAAAATGGTGAATGATTTGGTCGATAGGGCAAGGGTAGCTGCAGAAGAGTATAAACAATTGAATCAAGCGCAGGTAGATAGAATTGTGCAAAGAATGTCCATGGCTGGACTAGATAGTCATATGAGACTTGCTAAGATGGCAGTAGATGAAACAGGAAGAGGCATTTACGAAGATAAAATTACCAAGAATATGTTTGCAGCAGAATATGTTTATCATAATATAAAAAGCACTCAAACAGTTGGTGTAATTGAAGAAAATGAAGAAGAAGGTTATGAACTTATTGCTGAGCCTGTAGGTGTTATTGCAGGTGTTACGCCTGTTACAAATCCTACTTCTACAGTTATGTTTAAATCGATGATAGCTGCTAAAACAAGAAATGTAATTATTTTCGGATTTCATCCATCAGCTCAAAATTCAAGTAGAGAAACTGCTGAAATAATGAGAGAAGCAGCTGTTAAAGAAGGTGCACCAGAAGATTGTATTTTGTGGATTGATAAACCATCAGTTTTAGCAACTAGTCTTCTTATGAATCATCCAGGAGTTGACTTGATATTAGCAACAGGTGGATCTGGAATGGTTAAAGCTGCATATTCAAGCGGTAAACCAGCTCTTGGAGTTGGACCTGGAAACGTACCATGTTACATTGAAAAGTCAGCAAATCTATTAACTTCAGTTACAGATTTAGTTATGTCTAAATCATTTGACAATGGTATGATTTGTGCATCAGAACAAGCTGTTATAGTAGATAAAGAAATCTCAAAAGAATTTGAAAGAGAAATGAAAAGAGTAGGCTGTTACTTTGTAAATGAAGAAGAGAAAAAACTACTTCAAAATGCAATGTTTGATAGCAAAAATGGAAATAAATTGAATGGAGCAGTTGCAGGACAATATCCTTCAACTATTGCAAAGTGGGCTGGATTTGAAGTTCCTGAATCAGTTAAGGTCCTTGTTGTTAAAGAAAATGGAGTTGGAGACGAATTTCCATTTTCTAAGGAAAAATTAAGTCCAGTTCTTGCATATTATGTTGTTAAGAACTCAGATGAAGGTATTAGTGTTGCTGATAGTCTTGTTAAGTTTGCAGGAATGGGACACTCTGCTGTAATTCATTCAGAAAATAAAGAAGTAATTGATAAGTTTTCAAGCACATTGAATACAGGTAGAATAATGGTTAATTCACCAGCAACACATGGAGGAATAGGAGATATTTATAATACAAATATCCCATCTCTTACACTTGGATGTGGAACGTTTGGTGGAAATTCAACAACAGACAATGTATCTTCAGTTAATTTAATAAACATAAAGAGAGTTGCTAAAAGAAGAGTCAATATGCAATGGTTCAAGGTTCCAGAAAAAATCTTCTTTGAGCCAGGTGCTATACAATATCTTGAAAAAATGCCTGATATATCAAGAGCATTTATAGTTACAGATGAAGCAATGGAAAAACTTGGTTATGTTGATAAGATTCTTTATTACTTGAGAAAAAGAGCAAGATATGTTCATTGCGAAGTTTTTTCTGAAGTTGAACCAGATCCATCTTTTGATACCATAAAAAGAGGTGTTGAATCTATAGAAAACTTTAAACCAGATGTGATTATTGCTTTAGGTGGAGGAAGTGCTATAGATGCAGCAAAAGGAATGTGGTTATTCTATGAAAATCCTGATGCAGATCTTGAAGGTTTAAAACTTAAATTTATGGATATTAGAAAAAGAACATATAAATTTCCAAAACTTGGTAGAAAGTGTAAGATGGTTGCAATTCCAACAACTTCTGGAACTGGTTCGGAGGTTACAGCTTTTGCAGTAATATCAGATAAGGTTAATAATATGAAATATCCTCTTACTGACTATGAACTTACTCCAGACGTTGCAATTGTTGATCCAGAATTAGTTATGAGTTTACCAAAGAAAACTACAGCAGATACTGGTATCGACGTTTTGACACATGCTTTAGAAGCATACGTTTCAGTTATGGCCTCAGATTATACTGATGGACTTGCAGAAAAAGCCATTGAAATTGTATTTGAATATTTGCCACTTGCATATGAAGATGGTACAAATAGATTAGCACGTGAAAAAATGCATAATGCAAGCACAATAGCTGGTATGGCATTCACAAATGCTTTCCTTGGAATAAACCATTCTATAGCACATAAGATAGGTGCTGAATTCCATATTCCACACGGAAAAGCTAATGCAATTATACTTCCATACGTAATAAAATATAATGGAACAGCTCCAACAAAGTTCGTTCCATGGCCAAAATATGAAAATTATATAGCAGATAAAAGATATGCCGAAATATCAAAAAAACTCGGATTACCAGCATCTACACCTGCAGAGGGGGTTAAGTCTCTAGTTAAAGCAGTACAAGAACTTAACGAAAAAGTTGGAGAAGAAAAATCGCTTAAAGAATTTGGCATAGATGAAGAAGAATTCTTGGCAAAGGTGGATATGCTTGCAGATAAAGCTTTCGGAGATCAATGTACAACAGTTAATCCTAGAGTTCCATTGGTTTCAGAGATAAAACAAATTCTTATAGATGCATACTATGGAAATAAAATATACTAAAAAGGAGTAATGATATGTATAAGTTTAAGAATCTAATGAGCAATCCAAATAACGTTGTTGTTGAGAAAGTTGAAGGAATGAGAGTAATCGAATATGCAAGAGATATGAGTGTTACACCTTCTACAGCCATGGCAGCATATTTTTCTAATGAGATGAATGTTAGAAAAAGACAACTTTTTATTGAGTTAAAAGATAATTCATATACTGTAAGCGCTGGAGCGATGCAGTGGACGGCAGGAGATGTGACAGTTGAGTCTGGTATAAAAGGTGTAGGCGATTTTATTGGTAAGGCAGCAAAAGGTTTGGCCACAAAAGAAAGTGTTGCAAAGCCTGTATATAAAGGAAATGGCGTTCTTATGCTTGAACCTACATATAAGCATATATTGTTAGAAGATATTAGCACTTGGAAGGGCGGAATAGTATTGGACGATGGTTTATTTCTAGCATGTGATGGTAGTGTAAAACAAAGTGTAACTATGAGATCCAACCTATCATCTGCTGTTCTTGGCAACGAAGGTTTGTTCAACTTAAAACTTGAAGGGGATGGATATGCTGCTTTAGAAAGTTATGTACCAAGATCTGAATTAGTTGAAATTAAACTTGAAAATGATGTATTAAGAGTTGATGGTAATTTTGCAATAGCTTGGTCTGCAACTCTGGATTTTTCAGTGGAGAAATCAGGCAAAACATTACTTGGATCAGGTATTTCTGGAGAAGGATTCGTTAATGTATACAAAGGCACAGGTAAGGTTTTACTTGCACCAGTTGGACACGAAGCAATGTTAGCTGCTTTGAGATAGTAATAAACATTACAATATTAACTATTTCTTTTCATTTCAATAACATTGCTAGATTTTATTGACAAAAGAATTATTATAATATATTAATATTGTATAAATTAGCTAAAGATGAAAGGATTGGGAAAAATGGAAGAATTAAATGAAAATGTTAGCACAAAAAATAGATTTACAGCAATTATGTTATGCTGGTTTTTAGGTTTTTTCGGAATACATAGAATGTATGCTGGAAAAGTAGTTACAGGAATTTTAATGTTTTATGGTACAGTTGCTTCAGCTGCAATATCAGTAGTTAATTTGCCACTTGGCTTGGCAGGATTTACAGTTGTAGGAGCAGCAGTTGTATATGATTTTGTTATATTAGCATTAAAGAAATTCAAAGATTGCTATGGAAAAGAAATGACTTCTGATAAAATAAACTAATGTTGTTACAAAGAGCTGGCTTAGGCCAGCTTTTTTTGTTTTTCATTACTACAAAATGCTTGATAATAAAAGCTTTTTGTTATATAATCAACTAACGTAAGAGAGGAGTTTATTATGTCTAAAGTTAGTAAAGAAGAAATACTTCACATTGCAAATTTAGCAAAACTTAATCTTTCAGAGCAAGAACTTGAGAGATATACCAATGATATGGAAGAAATACTAGAATTTGCAAACACCATAAATAATGTAAATACAGAAGGACTTAGTGAATCAATTGCAGCGAATGAAAGATGTAACGTAATGAGAAAGGATGAGGTAAAAGAGTTTAAAAATAAGGACCTTTTGCTTTCAAATGCACCAAGTCAAGAGGATGGAATGTTTAGAATTCCAAAAGTATTAAATTAGAGGAAGGTAGAACTATGGAATTATACGAATATACGGTACATGAGTTGGCTGATATGCTTGAAAATGGTACAGTGACGTCTTATGAGATTACAAAAGCATATTTGGATAGAATAGAAGAAAAAGATTATATGGTAAATGCATATATTTCAGTTTTAGAAAATGAAGCATTGGAAAAAGCCAAAAAGATTGACGAAGATAGGAAGAATGGGGTTAAATTACCAAAATACGCTGGAATTCCAATTGGAATAAAGGACAATATTAATATTACTGGCGTTAAAACAACGTGCGCTTCAAAAATGCTTGAAAATTTTGTATCACCATATGATGCCACTGTCATAGAAAAGATTAATGATGAAGATTTGGTATATTTAGGAAAACTTAACATGGATGAGTTTGCTATGGGGGGATCAACAGAATACTCTGCTTTTTTCAAAACTCGTAATCCATGGGATTTAGAGAGAGTACCAGGAGGCTCTTCAGGAGGAAGCGCAGCTTCGGTTGCTGCAGGAATGGCTCCATGGGCACTTGGAAGTGATACAGGAGGAAGTGTTAGACAACCAGCATCGTTGTGCGGTGTGGTAGGTCTTAAACCAACATATGGACTTGTTTCAAGATATGGGTTGGTAGCTTTTGCTTCATCATTAGATCAAATTGGACCGATTACTAAAGATGTTACAGATTCTGCCATTTTACTAAATTTGATTTCAGGACATGATGAAAAGGATAGTACTTCTGTAGACGTATTGAAGGAAATAAAGAGTAATGACCCAGAATATAAAAATATCGATAAAATTGATTATACAAAGTACCTAGTTAACGATGTTAAAGGAATGAAAATTGGACTTCCAAAAGAGTATTTAGGGGAAGGAATTAATGAAGAAGTAAAAAAAGCAATACTTGATGTTGCTAAAAAGTATGAAGAATTAGGTGCGATAGTAGAAGAGTGTTCACTTGATGTTGGAAAATATGCTACAGCAGCATATTATACTATCGCATGTGCTGAAGCTAGTTCAAACCTAGGTAGATTTGATGGAATAAGATACGGGTATCGTTCAGAAAAGTTTAATGATTTAAATGAGATATATACAAATTCAAGAAGTGAGGGATTTGGTACTGAGGTAAAAAGAAGAATTATCTTAGGTACTTATGTTCTTTCATCTGGATATTATGATGCATATTATAAAAAAGCTCAAAAGGTTAGAACAGTTATTAAAAATTCATATAATGAATTATTTGCTAAGTACGATTTGTTACTTACACCAACATCGCCAACAACTGCGTTCAAAATTGGAGAAAAGTCAGATAATCCAATCGAAATGTATTTAGCAGATATTTGTACAGTACCAGTAAATATTGGAGGGCTTCCTGGAATGAGCATCCCTTGTTCACTAGACAGCAATGGTCTTCCAATTGGTTTTCAACTAATTGCCAATTCTTTTAATGAAGACAAAATATTTAGAGCGGCATATACTTATGAGCAAAATTCTGATTTTAAAAAGAATAAGGTAAATCTATAAAAGGCAAGTAGGAGGAAAAAATGTTAAGAGACGATTATGAAATGATTGTAGGTCTTGAAGTTCATTGTGAACTTTCAACTAAAACAAAAATCTTTTGTTCATGTTCATCGGAATTTGGTGGAGAGCCTAACACACATTGTTGCCCGGTATGTATGGCAATGCCAGGGGCACTTCCAGTACTAAATGAAAAAGTTGTTGAATATGCAGTAAAAGCAGGACTTGCAACAAATTGTAGTATAGAAAAAAATAGTAAAAATGATAGAAAAAACTATTTCTACCCAGATACACCTAAAGCATATCAAATTTCACAATATGATAAACCACTTTGTTATGGTGGATATGTCAATATAATGCTTGACGATGGTACAGAAAAAGTAATAGGTATAGAAAGAATCCATATAGAAGATGATGCTGGAAAACTAAATCATGATGAGTTTGGAAGAGGAACATTTGTTGATTTAAATAGAGCAGGTGTGCCGCTTATTGAGGTAGTATCAAAGCCTGATATGAGAAGTAGTGAAGATGCTGAAAAGTATATGAGAAAATTAAAGTCAATTTTTGAGTATATAGAAATATCTGATTGTAAAATGCAAGAAGGATCAATGAGAGCAGACGTCAACGTTTCTGTTAGAAAAAAAGGAGAAACTAAGCTTGGTACAAGAACTGAAATGAAGAACTTAAACTCATTTAAAAGCATAGTTAGAGCTATTAATTATGAAGCTGAAAGACAAGCTGAAGAAATAGAAGCCGGAAATACTATTATTCAAGAAACAAGAAGATGGGATGATATTTCTGGAAAAACATTTTCAATGAGAGGAAAAGAAGATGCAGAAGACTATAGATATTTTCCAGAACCAGATTTAGTTGCAATTAAAGTATCGGATGAATATGTAGAAAATATTAGAAAATCACTTCCTGAACTACCAGAAAGTAGAAAAAAGAAATTGATTGAAGAGTATCATTTAGCCGAAAAACCAGCAAATTTTGTTATCAGTTCAAAGTATTTTTCAAATTTGTTTGATGAGGCTGTAGAAGTATGTGGAAACCCAAAGACTGTAGGTAATATGATTATGTCAGATATTGCTAGGATTCTTAATGAGAGGGAAGAGGAAGCTGAGGATATTAAATTTACTGGAAAAGAACTTGGAGAATTGATTTCTTTAATAGACAAAGGAACTATTAGTTCTGCAATTGCAAAAAAAGTATTAGACGAATTGTTTATTGAAGTAAAGTCACCAAGTAAAATAATCGAGGAAAAAGGATGGATTCAAATTTCTGACGAAGGCGCAATAAAAGAGGTGGTAGCAAAGATTTTAGAAAACAATCCTCAATCGATTGCGGACTATAAGGCAGGAAAAGATAAGGCACTAGGATTCCTTGTGGGACAGGCTATGAAAGAAACAAAAGGGAAAGCAAATCCTAAGATGCTAAATGAGCTATTCCTAAAAGAATTAAATAAATAGATAAATAATACAAAAGAAGAGAGAATAGAATGATAGATGTTGCTATAGCGTGCTTTGGAATTGCATTTTTGATTTTGATTATATATGAAATTAAGGCAATTCCCAAGCTAATAAAACTTACAATTGAATCAAAAAAAATTAGGGCTAAAGCTGACGAAAAGTATGAATATTTTAGAGACATACCTAACGAAAAAGCAAGTCCTGCTGAAGCGGTGTTTGTTAAAGAAACTAGACATGAACCGATTTTTGGCGACTTTACAAAGGTTTTTTCTGCGACAATCTTAAGTTTGGCCATGAAAGGTTATTATGAAATAAAGGTCAAAGAAAGCGACGATAGAGATAAAAATGGAATGGTATATTTTGAATTCTCTTCAAAGTTTGATAAAGTAAGAGAAGCAATAAAATACCATATTGATGAAAAGCAAAAGGATCTTACAGATGATGAAAATCTTTTTTTAGAGTATTTACTTAAAGTAGCAGAGGATAGAGATAAAATGCCTGTCAATAATCTTAAGGCATATGCAATGGAAGATGAAAGTAACAAAACAGAATTGATAGAGCTTATCGAAGGAATGCAAACCAAAGTTATTGTTTCAGAGAGGATTAATGGAAATATTAATACAGAAGCAGATAGGCAAATGAAAAAACTCAACGAAGAAATTGCACTTAATATGGGGATTATTGGATTAATCTTAACATATGATGGACTATATTATAAAGTAATTGGTTATTATTTTATTATTATATTCTTAATAAGCTTTTTGTTTATGATTTTGCCAGGGATTAATATAGGTCTTTTGAAAATGATAAAGTTTTCTCTGCCATATTTGAGCAAAAAGGGATTGAATGAAAAGGCCAAATGGAAAGGACTAGAAAAATACCTTAAAGACTATACGCTTATAGATGAACGAAAATCGATAACATTGCCATTATATGAAAAATATTTGGTGTATGGTACTGCATTTGGAATATCAAGGGAAGCATTGAAAGAATTAAGAATTTTTAAAACAGATAATTATAAAGATATAGAGGTTAAAGACGTGGATATGAATATAGAAGAAAATATCGCGGATACATTTGAATCTTTTGAAGTTGTTACTGATAATGTTTTATTTATAGTAGATGATTTGTTTAGAACAATAGACTTAGTCTTTGATGTGATGAACAATTAAAAATAGAAATTATATTAACAATAAAAAATAAAAAAGGAGGAATGATTATGCAAGAATTAAAGGGAACGAAGACTGAAAAAAATCTTATGGAGGCTTTTGCTGGAGAATCACAAGCAAGAAATAAGTATACTTATTTCGCAAGTAAAGCAAAAAAAGAAGGGTATGAGCAAATTGCTGCATTATTCTTAGAAACTGCAGAAAACGAAAAAGAGCATGCAAAAATATGGTTCAAACTATTACATGATGGAGACATCCCAACCACTACAGAAAATCTAAAAGCAGCAGCAGAAGGGGAAAATTTTGAATGGACAAATATGTATGACAGGATGGCTAAAGAAGCAAAAGAAGAAGGGTTTGATAAAATAGCATATTTGTTTGAAGCTGTTGGAAAAATAGAAAAAGAACACGAAGCTAGATATCTTAAATTATTAGAAAATATTGAAGGTGATTTGGTATTTTCTAGAGACGGTGAAAAAATATGGAAATGTAGAAATTGCGGTCATATTTGTGTGGGAAAAGAAGCACCAGGGGTTTGCCCAGTATGTAATCATCCACAAAGTTTCTTCGAAATTCAAGCAGATAATTTCTAAATTAAAAGGGCTGTCCCTTTTGACAATTTTCTGTCATTAGGGAACGGCCCTTTAAATTTATCCAATTGAATTTAATTTTTTTGCTAATGCTGATTTTTTTCTAGAAGCAGTATTGGCTTTTATAACGCCTTTTGTGCAAGCTTGATCAACTTTTTTAACTGCAACTTTGAATGTTTCTTCAGCTTTTGATTTATTTCCTTCTGCAACAGCAGCTTCAAATGCTTTGACTGCTGTTTTATATGCAGATTTAACCATATTATTTTGTAATGTCTTTTTTTCAATTACACTAACTCTTTTTATAGCTGATTTGATATTTGGCATCCTGTAACACCTCCCTTAACTTGTAGTAAAAACTTTCTTATGTATTTTAACATGTAGATATTATAAAATCAAGTGTTTTATAAAAAAAAGTTGCCTTTTCAAGCATTTTATAACAAGAATAGACACAAAAAATTCACACTTTTAGATATCAATTAATGTTGTATAATTTAAAAAACTATGATATATTTTCAAAGAAGTATACGTTGAGGAGGAAATTATGATAGCAATCGGAGCTGATCATGGAGGATTTAAACTAAAAGAACAGATTAAACAATACTTTGATGAAGTTGGTATGGAGTACATCGATGTCGGAACGCATTCAGAAGAGAGATGTGACCATCCAATATTTGCTGAAGAAGTATGTAAAAAAATTCAAAATAAAGAAGCAGATAAAGGCATCCTAATTTGTACAACAGGACTTGGAATGGCAATTGATGCCAATAAGTTTAAGGGAATCAGAGCTGCTGCATGTTATAATGAAGATGCAACTAAGCAGTCTAAAGAGCATTTAGATATAAATGTTCTATGTTTACCAGCAAAGTTTATCAATATAAGCGAAGCTGTTGCATTTATTAGAACATGGTTAGGCTCTCAGTTTTTAGATGGAAGATATGCTGAAAGATTACAAATGATAAAAGAAATAGAAGACAAAAATATGAAATAGAGGAGTCACATCATGTGGGGAGATATTATTATAGCGTTTACTATAGCTTTTATGACAGCATTCATGGCAACACCACACACTATTAATTTAGCTAAAAAAGTAGGAGCGGTTGATACACCTAAAGATGCAAGAAGAATTAATAAGATTACGATGCCACGTCTTGGTGGTTTGGCAGTAATTTTAGGATTCTTTGTATCAGTTGCGTATTTACTTATAGTTATGACGATAGAGAATAAGATAGATTTAGTGCAAGATAATTATGTTACAAAAATATATGGTTTTACAGTTGGGGCTTTTTTAATTGGAATAATATGTTTTGTAGATGATATTAGAGGAGTACCGGCCTTAATAAAACTGATATTTCAAATTGCTGCCGCTTCAGTGGTGATAAAGTCTGGAATTATTATAGATAATTTGGATATTCCGATTTTTCATTTTGAAAACTTTGGAGAAACATTTTATATAATTCTTACATTAGGGTGGATAGTTGGAATAACAAATGCAATAAATCTTATAGATGGATTAGATGGACTTTCAACAGGAATATCAATTATTTCATGCTTATCCTTGTTGATTATTTTTTCACTTAATGGTTCACCATTGATATCTATATTGCTTATAACAGCATTAGGTGGGTCACTTTGTGGATTTTTGCCATATAATTTTAATCCGGCAAAAACATTTATAGGAGATACAGGTTCAAACTTTTTAGGATATTGCTTATCAATTATTTCCATTTTGGGAATAGCCAAAACATATACAGCCATCGTAATTGTTGCACCATTAATTGTTTTGGGATTACCATTATTTGATACGCTTTCATCTATAGTGAGAAGACTTATTCATGGAAAGTCGTTGAAGGCGATTATACAACCTGATGCTGGGCATTTACATCACAAAATGCTTCGTAAAGGCTTTTCTCAAAAGCAAGCTGTTCTTATTTTATATGGAATTAGTGCCATATTGGGAATGTTTGCAATTATACTTTTGGAGAGTGGAATTTGGAAAGCACTTTCATTTATGATTATTATTTCAATAATTATAGCAATGGGTTATAAAGAGTTTTTCAAACAAAAGCTTCTAGTTGAAGATAGCAAGGATAATTCCTTAAATGAAATGGATGAAAATACTGAAAAATAAACAAATAAAAAAATGTCCTTAGGACATTTTTTTTATGTTTACACTAAAAAATTGATATGATATAATTATTTTGAATTAGGTTAAAGAGGTGTAATAGATGAATCAGATATTAGACTATACCCCAAATGGGAGTAAGAGAACAAACAAAAATGGAGGCACAAAATCTGATAAAGTAGTTAGAATTCTAGCTATATTTTTAATGATTTTTGCGGTAATGTTGGTAGGGATTGCTGTGTATTCAAGAACTGTAGGAAATTCTAAAAAGAAGGAAACTCCCGCTGAAGTAACGTATACTGATGCAAAAATTAGTTATGAAATAAATGAAGAAGAAAATAAGGTAAAAGTAAAAGTGTCTCATGATAAAGTAATAGACAAAATTTCGTACAATTGGGATACCGGTAAAGCTAGAGATGTTGATGGAAATGCTAAGTCGGAATTTGAGATAGATTTGGATTTATCAAAGGGTAGTCATACATTATTTATTAATGTCACTGATTCTGAAGGACACATCACTACAGATAGCAAGACCTTTAAGTCTGATAATGGAAAAGATATTATTATTCCTAATATAAATATAAGCCCTGAAATGATTGAAGGAAAAGCTGTTGTTGTTATTACTGCTACTGATGAGACAGAGATTGACTATATTACATATAGATGGAACAATGATGAAGAACAAAAAGTTACAGTAGATGATGTTGAAGATAATGATGAGAGAAAGAAGATTACAGTTGAACTTGAAATATTTGAAGGCTCAAATGATTTAACTATCTTTGCTAGAGATAAAGCGGGAAATCAAGCAAGTATTCAAAAATCACTTAATGGATTATTAAATCCAACTGGAAGAATAGAAATATCTGCAGATAGATCAACTGCAACAGTATACTTAAATCATAAAAATGGAATATCTTCTGTTAATGTTAGAGTTAACGATGGAGAACCACAATCACTTGATATGAGTGGGATGGATGATGAAACAAAGAAAGATTTCAACTTTGATATAGATTTGAATGCTTATGGAAGTGGAGACAAGAATATTCGAGTTGAGGCAACTAGTGCAGATAAAACAACAGGAGTATTTGAAGCAACTGTCGAGGGAGAAGAACAGCCTACAGAACCAGAACAAGAAGTAGTTGAAGATAATGAAAATATTCAAGTCGATTTCTTGTTCCCAAATGAGGGAAGTACTGAAAGAGATGTAAACCCTTGTCTTGTTGAAGTTAAATTACACTATGATAATGGTATTAAGGATATTGAACTAGAGATTGATGATAGACCTTACGATATGCACTTAAATGATAATTCAAATGATATGAAATTTGAATTAAATAACTTCAGCCCGGGTGGTACATACAAAGTGAAAATTACGGTAAAAGGTTTGGATGATACACAAAGAACTGTAACAAAAACTTTGGCCTTTAGTGAACAATAAAGGAGTTAATAATGACACACGAGATATATGTAATTAACAATGATAAAAAGCAAATAGAAGATTTGAAAAATAGCTTTATTAAAGAGTCAGATGAATATAATTTTTTCTCAATTAATGCATCTGAAATTGAAGTGGCTTTAAGAAATATTCCAGCAATGATTATTATAGACGAAGATTCAGCAGATGTTGATGTTGTGGAATTTTGTAAAAGCATTAGATCAAATGAAGATAACACAATTACTCCAATTATAGTATTAAGTTCTAATGATGATAAGTGTCACATGATTGACGTTCTAAGGACGGATGTTGAATATTTTATTACTAAACCTGTGAGCTGTGAATACTTGTTTTTTGTGATTAAAAATTTAGTCGCTTTACTTATGAAGAATAGAAGAATAAGTCCACTTACAGGGTTGCCCGGTAATGTTCAGATTCAAACAGAAATGAAGAAAAGACTACTTAATAAAGAAAGATTTGCAATACTATATTTTGATCTTGATAACTTTAAAGCATACAATGATGTGTATGGCTTTTCTAATGGAGATGAGATTATAAAGTTCACCGCGAGAGTGATAACAAAGCACATTCATCTTATTAAAGATAGCGACAACTTTGTTGGACATATAGGTGGGGATGATTTTGTCGCTATTATTAGTCCATCTGATTATGACGGAATTTGTCAAGGAATTATAGCAGAATTTGACAAATATGCAGTAACATACTACAATGAGGTGGATGTTGAAAGAGGTTACGTCGAAGTTGCAAACAGAAAAGGTATTATCGAACAATTTCCACTTACCACCTTGTCGATAGCTGTATTAGAAGTGGATTCAAGAATATATAAGACTACTCTTGAAATTGGAGAAGTTGCAAGTCAAATTAAACATTTGGCTAAAACAAGAGTTGGAACTAGTACATATATTATAAATAGAAGAAAGTTTTAAATAGAGAATAAACCACTTAAAAACTATATAGTTGAAAGTGGCTTTATTGTTTAAAAAGAAAATAATTGGTTCATTAGAATGATGGTAAAATACTGTTATTCACAGCCTTAGGCAATTATTAAATCAGCTTATGATTAAAAAACAATTTTGAGGTGTAAAATGTTAATAAAATCAGAAATGAATAAGCTTGCAGACAACAAAGAATATACGAAGGCATTTAATTATTTTCATGTAGAATATACTGAGCTATTAAAAAAATTTTTACAAAATAATGATATAGAAGTCAAGCCAGATGACTGCTTGATAGATTATATTGTCAAAACTAGGGTATTTATGCCTAAGTACAAAAAGTACACGTACCCGATTTCGTATGCGATGTACAATGAAGATTTGCCAGAAAATACGAAGTATGAGATCTTAATGAATAGCTACGACAAAATATACAAAGTATTTAATATGGAGGATGTGTAGGAAAAGAACATGAAGGATGAAGTAAAGAAATATCTTGCTTATGATAAAAAAGTACAAATAATTTGTGTTAGTACAAAAGAACTTGTTCAAAAAGTAGTAGAATTAAATGATTTGACTCCAACTACCGCAGCTACTGCAGGAAGAGTTCTTACTGCTTCTGGAATAATTGGTCATACAGAGATGAAAGAGGATGATGATTCTGTTACCATTCAGATTAAAGGCGATGGACCAATTGGAAACATTATTTGTGTCGCAAGTAGAGAATCTAATGTTGTAAAATCAAAAATATATTTACAAAATCCTCATGTGGAATTACCACTTAAGCCAGATGGAAAAATAGATGTTGGTGGAGCTGTTGGAAAGTATGGTTATCTGAATATCATTCGAAAAAGCTCGATAACAGATAGAGAATATAGTGGATTGGTGCCATTAGTTTCTGGAGAGATAGCAGAGGATTTTACTGAATACTTTGTAAAGTCTAGTCAGAAACCAACAGTATTAGCACTAGGAGTATTGGTCGATAAAGATGGAATTCGTTCAAGTGGTGGATATATGATAAGCTTACTTCCTGATACTGATGAAGATACAATAAAAAAGATAGAAGATAATATAAATAAAATTCCAAGTATCAGTGAAATGCTTAGTCAGAATAAAACGTTAGATGAAATTGCAAGCATTATTTCAGGAGATGAAAATGTTGAGCTAATTGAAGATGATTTAAAAATCATTTTTGAATGTGATTGTAATAGAGAAAAATTTGAAAATGGTATGATATCTCTTGGAAAAGAAGAATTAGAAAAGATGTTAAATGAAGATGGATGTGCAGAAGTAACGTGCCATTTTTGCAATAAGAAATATTTTTTTGATAAAAATGATTTAGAAGATATGATAAATAGTATCTAAAGTTAGTACAAAAGAAAGGTGAAACAAATGAAAAAAAAGCTAGAAGATGTTGCAATGTTTGAAAACAATCCGAAATGGAAAAATAGCATCTCACGAGTATACGAAATGTATGAACCAATATATAAAGACCGTAGTGAGTTTGATAGAGATTACACAAGAGTTATAAATTGCAATGCGTATAGAAGGCTTAAACATAAAACGCAAGTTTTCTTTTCACCAAAAAATGATCATATTTGTACTAGACTTGAACATGTAAACCATGTAGAATCAATCAGCAATTCAATTGCAAATTATCTAGGACTTAATGCCGAATTAACCAGAACTATAGCTGTTACTCATGACTTAGGGCATAGTCCATTTGGGCATAAGGGTGAAGAAATACTATCTGAAATATCAGAACGTGAATTTGGAGAAAGGTTTTGGCATGGATGGAATGGAAAACATTTAGTAGATGATTTAGAATTATTACAAGATGTAGACAATATTTCTAGAAATCTTAACCTAACATATGCTGTGCGTGATGGAATATTGGGCCACTGCGGATCTCCTAGGGTGGCAGGACAAAAACCAAGAGATGAATTTATAGATTTAAACGAGTTTACTCATTCTAATAAGTTTTATCCATATACATGGGAAGGATGTGTTGTAAAAATTGCAGACAATATTTCATATTTGGGTAGAGACTTGGAAGATGCAATAGAAATGAAGATTATAACGCGTCGTGATATTAATTCTATAGATAGATCAATAGAAAAAATAAGACTAAATAATACAAGTATAATAGGTTATCTTGTTAAAGATTTATGTGAGAATAGTACATTAGAGGATGGGCTTAAGTTTTCTGATGAAGCATATGGAATTATGGAAAAGATTAGGCAGTTTAACTATAAAATGATTTATAACAATGAAAAAATACAACCTACAATTAGATATTTCAAAGTACTTATGAATGAAATATTCTATACCTTAAAGAAGGAATATGCAGGCATGAATACAATAGATAATATTTATAAGCTTAAGAGATATTATCCAGAGTTATCAGACGGATTCTCGGGCTGGTTAGAAAAATATACTAATTCAGATAAAAAAGATACAGAGAAATATGATAATAAAGTAGTATATGATTTAAATAACGAAAAAGATTATTATAGAGCAATTATAGATTATATTGCAGGGATGACAGATCAATATGTTGTTAGGATATATAGTGAGCTAATAAGTTTTTAGGAGGGAAATATGAAATACAATTACGTACCGAGTGGTGTATGCTCAAGGAATATAGAGATAGACGTAGAAGATGGCATTATTCAAAATGTGAAGTATACAGGTGGATGTAATGGGAATACGCAAGGAATAGGTGCATTGATAAAAGGGATGAAAGTTGAAGAAGCAATAAAAAGACTTAAGGGGATAGACTGCAATGGTAGGGGGACGTCATGTCCAGACCAGCTTGCTATTGCACTTGAAAAAATATTATCAAAAGAAATAAGTAACTAAAAAGAGCCTTGTGAGGCTCTTTTTTATATTCTAGGAAAAATCGACTGTAAGGAGGATTTTTCCGTAGAAGATAATTATGCGAAATTTATAGTTTCTTAGCGACATGAGGAGCTTAGAAACTGTTAATTCCGTTTTTTAATTACACAAAGAATTTGTTATATTTGCAAAGTCTTCTAATGTAAGTTGCTCTGGTCTTATTCTTGAATCTATATTTAATTTTTCTAAAATCATAAGAAGTGTGTCTTTGTCTGTGATTTTCCCATTAACTAGTGAATTGACAAGAGTTTTTCTTTTTTGCATATAGCTTGCTTTTATAATTTTAAAAAGAAGTTTTTCATTAGAAACTTTGACAGAGGGAGAGCTTAATACATCTAACTTTATTACCGCGGAGTCTACTTTTGGAATAGGTATGAAGTCACTTTTAGGAACGTTTATAATAATTTCTGAGTTTGAATAATATTTTACTGCATATGAAATGGCTCCAATATCTTTTTGATGATTGTTTGGATTTAAACTATTAAGTCTTTCTGCAACTTCTTTTTGGACCATGACTGTGATTGATGTAAGGTTGGATTTTTCTTCAAGAAGCTTCATAATAATAGGAGTAGTAATATAGTATGGAAGATTTGCAACCACCTTAAAGTTTTGGTATCTTGAATTTTGACCTATAATATTATCAATATTGACTTTTAAAATATCTTCATTAATTATTTCGAAGTTATCATACAAGGAAAAACGATCATTCAAAACATTAATCATTTTAGAATCTAGTTCAATTGCTACAACTTTTCCAGCAACTTCAAGAAGTCTAGAAGTCAGTTTTCCTAGCCCAGGTCCAATTTCTATTACTAAATCACTTTTGGTTATTTGAGTCTGATTAATGATTTTATGAATTATTTCTTCATTTATTAAAAAATTTTGACCATAACTTTTTTGTGCTACAATATTATATTTTTTCATTATAAAATTTGTTTCTTGAATGAGGTTCATAGATTATCCCTTTCAACATTTATATATGTATGAATTTTACACTATTTTTGCCTTTTTTTCAACACGAGACGAAACTATCTCTTGAATATAGCGCTGTGATATGATAGTATAACGTGTGAGGTGATATAATTGAGAGAACTAGAATATCCATTTGATGGTGACTATATTTTAAAAAAGAAAAAGACACTAAAGAGATTATTAATTGAAAATGGAAATAGCTTTATTGAAAAAAATATTGCAATATTGGGCGGCTCAACTACAAATGACATAAAAAACTTGATTGAATTATTTCTACTTAATCAAGGAATAAAGCCAAATTTTTATGAGTCTGAGTATAATATGTATTATCAGGATGCAATGTTTCCTAATCCTGAGCTTGAAGCTTTTAAACCAGATGTTATATATATTCACACAACTAATAGGAATATCACTTCTTATCCAAGTGTTTCAAATACTCCAGAAGAAGTGGAAGTATCTCTTAATAATGAATATCATAAATTTGAATCTATTTGGGAAAGATTAAAAAAAGTATACAAATGTCCAATTATTCAAAATAATTTTGAACTTCCATATTATAGACTTATGGGAAATAAAGAGGCATCAAGTATTTACGGTAAAGTTAATTATATTACAAGATTAAATTTAAAGTTTTATGAATATGCTGAAAAAGAAGAGAATATGCATATTTGTGATATTAATTATATATCTAGTTCATATGGACTAGAAAAATGGTCTGATCAATTTTATTGGCATATGTATAAATATGCTTTAGCAGTACCTGCAATACCATATTTAGCATTTAATGTTGCTAATATCATCAAGGCAATTTTTGGAAAGAATAAAAAAGGTTTTGTACTTGACCTTGATAATACTCTTTGGGGCGGAATTGTTGGAGATGATGGGGTTGAAGGTATAGCTATAGGACCAGAAGTGCCATCAGGGCAAGTGTTTTCGGAATTTCAGAATTATCTTAAAGAATATGCTGGGCTTGGAGTAATACTAAATGTTGATAGTAAAAATGAGAAAGATAATGCTATTGCCGGCTTAAATCATCCAGATGGAGTACTTAAGCCAGATGATTTTGTTGTGATAAAGGCAAACTGGGAACCAAAATCTCAAAATTTAGTTAATATTGCTAATGAATTAAATTTGGGAGTTGATAGTCTTGTATTTGTTGATGATAATCCTGCAGAGAGAGAAATAATTAGGCAACAAGTTCCTGGAGTGGCAGTCCCTGAAATGACCAAGCCAGAAGAGTATATCAGCATTATTGATAAATCAGGCTTTTTTGAGACAGTAAATTTATCAAAAGATGATTTACGAAAGACACAAATGTATAAAGAAAATGCCAAAAGAAATGAAGACATGGCAAGCTTTGCAGATTATGGTGATTATTTAAAATCACTTAATATGAAAGCACAAATAAAACCATTTGAAGAAATCTATATGTCAAGGATAGCTCAACTTACGAACAAAAGTAATCAGTTTAATCTTACTACAAAGAGATATACTCAAAGTGAAATTGAAGAAGTCTCTAAAAGTAATGATTATATAGAAATATATGGAAAACTTGAAGATAAATTTGGAGACAATGGTGTAGTTTCAGTTGTTATTGGTAAGAAAAATGGAGAAGAGCTAGATATTGATTTATGGATAATGAGCTGTAGAGTGCTTAAGAGAGATATGGAATTTGCAATGATGGACACATTGGTAAAAAAAGCATCACAAAATGGAATAAAGAGAATTAAAGGTTTTTATTATCCTACAGCTAAAAATATGATGGTTAAATCTTTCTATGATATGCAAGGCTTTGAAAAAGTATCAGAAGATGAGAGTGGAAACACAATTTGGAATCTTAATATAGATAGTTACACTAGAAAGAATAAATATATAGAAGTGGAGGATTAAAAATGACTAGAGAAGAAATATTTGATAATCTAAATGAAGTGTTTAGAGATGTCTTTGATGATGAAACAATTACGGTTGGTGAAAATACCACATCAAATGATATTGAAGATTGGGATAGCTTAGAGCATATCAATCTAATAGTAGCAGTTGAAAAGAAATTTGGAATGAAATTTTCAATGGGTGAAGTTACAGCAATGAAAAATGTTGGTGAAATGGCTGACATCATAAGTAGTAGAATATAAAGGAGCTATTATGGAAAAATTAAAATTTCACCATATTGGACTTGCAACTGAAAATATAGAAGAGGCAATAAAAGAGATGGAGAGTTTTTTTGATATTACTCACATATCTGATATTGTTTTTGATGAAAAGCAAAACGCATACCTTTGTATGTTAACTATAGCGGATGGGACAAAGATTGAACTTATTTCAGGAGGACAAGTAGAAAGATTAGTTAAAAAAAGGCAGTTTTTATATCATATTTGTTATGAAACAGATGATATTGAAGCCCAAATAAAACAATTTGAGGATATGGGTTATATGCTTGTTTCTGATGCAAAAGAGGCTATATTATTCAATATGAAAAAGGTCGCATTTTTGATGACTAATATGGGATTGGTAGAATTAGTTGAAAAATAACAATATCGTATTGTTTATGGAGGATATATGGAATTAAGAAAATTATTAAAAGGCGTTGAAAACTATAAAATTAAAGGTGATGAAGGATTAAATATCAAAAAAATTGAATCTAATTCTAAAAAGATAATTGAAAATTCATTGTTTATAGCTATTAAAGGTTATGATTTTGACGGTCATGATTACGTCGAAGAAGCAATTGAGAATGGAGCTATAGCTGTTGTTCTTGATATGAATGCGAACCTTAGAAAAATAAAAATTTCAAAAGATATTACAGTTGTAATTGTAGATGATACTCGAAAGGCACTTGCTCAAATATCTTGCAACTTCTTCGGCAACCCATCAAAGAAATTTAGATTAGTTGGAGTTACTGGAACAAAAGGAAAAACGACTACGACATACATGATTAAGTCAATTCTAGAAAAAGCTGGACATAAAGTCGGCCTTATTGGCACAGTTGCAAACTATATAGGAGATGAGTGTTTGGGTTATAGTAACAGAACTACACCAGAAAGCATAGAACTTCAACTTTTGTTCTATAAGATGGCAAAAGCGGAGTGTGATGTTGTTATTATTGAAGTTTCATCACAAAGTCTTAAATTAAATAGGGTAGTTGGATGTGATTTTGATTATGCAGTATTTACAAATCTATACAAAGACCATATTAGTCCTAAAGAACATACTGATATGGACGATTATTTTGAGTCTAAACTAAAGCTATTTCAAATGGCTAAAAATGGATTTGTTAATGGTGATGATTTTAAATGCAGTAAGATAAAAAGACTTTCACCAAATTGCAATATAAAGACGTATTCGATTGACAACTCATCTGATTTAGTAGCTAAAGACATTACGATTACTAATGTTTGCGTAGACTATAAAGTTAAAATTGGAAATAGAAATGAAAGAATAAAGGTTAATATACCAGGAAGGTATAGTGTTTATAATAGCTTAGCAGCAATATCTGTAGCGAATGCATTTGGTGCTACAGTTGAGCAAATAAAAGAGGGCTTGGAAAATACAGTTGTTCCAGGAAGAAACGAATTAGTACCAAATGGAAAAGATTTAGCAGTCATGATAGATTATGCACATACTGCTGAAAGCTTAGAAAACATATTACAGGCAGCTAAAACATATACACCTGGAAAGGTAATATGCTTATTTGGATGCGGCGGAGATAGAGATAGAGCGAAAAGACCAATGATGGGAGAAGCTGCAGGAAGATTGGCAGATTATACTATCATTACAACGGATAATCCTAGATCTGAAAAACCAGAAGATATTATAAAAGAAATTGAAGAGGGTATTTTAAAAACAAAGGGAAATTATGAAGTTGTAGTAGATAGAAAAGAAGCAATAAAAAAAGCTTTGGCAATGGCAGGTAAAAGAGATCTTGTAATACTTGCTGGAAAAGGTCATGAAATATATCAAGAAATAAAAGGAAAAAAATATGCATTTGATGAAAGAGTGATTGTCAAAGAGATATTAGGAGAGAAGAAGGATGACTAAACAGATAATATTTTGCATATTGTCATTTATAGTTTCTGCATCGCTTGGAAAAGTTTTTATTCCACTACTAAAAAAATTAAAGGTGGGACAAAGTGAAAGGGCTGATGGCCCTCGAGCTCATTTAAGAAAACAAGGTACTCCTACAATGGGGGGAATTTTCATGATGATAGCAATTATAATAATGTCTATCATTTATATGATATACTCAAGGGATGGAGAAACAATAAAGAATGTGTTAATTATAACTCTTGTGAGTATAGGATTTGGACTAGTTGGTTTATTAGATGATTACAAAAAAGTAGTTTTGCATAATACCGATGGTCTTAGTCCAAGGAAAAAAATATTTGGACTTTTGATAATATCACTTATTTATTCATTTTTATTAATTAAAGTATGTGGATTTACCACAGAAATAGTAGTTCCATTTATTGGATATAAAATAGCTCTTCCAATGTGGCTTTATATTATATTTATTATTTTTGTGATGATTGGAAGTACAAATGCAGTAAACCTTACTGATGGGGTAGATGGATTAGCAGGAAGTGTAAGTACTATAATGTGCATAGGACTTTCTATAATTGCATTTGTTGTGAAGTATGAGGAAGTATCTATATATAGTGCAATATGTGCAGGCGCATGTTTCGGATTTTTGATTTATAATTTCTATAAAGCAAAAGTCATGATGGGAGATACAGGCTCACTCCTTTTGGGGGGAATTATTTCAAGCACAGCAATATTTATGAAATTACCACTTGTTTTAGTAATGGTAGCAATTATTCCAATAATGGAAACATTGTCTGATATTATTCAGGTGCTTTATTTCCAAAGAACAGGAAAAAGAATTTTTAAAATGGCACCACTGCATCATCATTTTGAACTAAGTGGTTGGAGAGAAAATAAAGTTGTATCGGTATTTTCAGTTGTTACTGCTTTAGCAAATGTTTTGGCAATTTTATCTGTGATGATATATTAAGATACATGAATACAAAAGAAGGGAAAAAATATGGCGAGTAAAAATAATGGCAACGATACTCAAAAAATAGGATTCTTTCTTAAAGGAAGGATGGACTATTCTGTTATTTTAATAGTATTAATATTACTCATTTGTGGAATGATAATATTAATTTCTGCCAGTGGACCAGTATCGTTAAAAGAGGTTGGTAATACATATAGCTATGTAAAAAAACAAATCGCGTTTATTCTTATTGGATTTGTTGGTATGTTCATTGTATCGAAAATAGATTATAGATTTTTAAAAAGACATAGGATAATTACATCGTTAATATATATATGTACTCTTGCAGTACTAGCATATGTAGGAATAATGGGAAAAGAAGTTAAAGGTGCAAGAAGGTGGCTAGAATTTGGTGGAAATACTTTTCAACCATCTGAATTTGCAAAAGTAACTTTTATTGTTTTTTATGGAATTGTACTTAGCAATATTTATGATGCAGGAAAAATAAAAAAGATATGTCCTGGATTCATATTTCCATTAGCTTCATTTATTCCTACATTCATTATTATGTACAAATTACAAAATCATATGAGTTGTACAGCATTCATGGGAATAATACTTGTGGCCCAAATGTTCATTGCTGGAAGCGGATTATTTAAATTTATTCTTTCAGGTGGCATTGGTGGCGTAGGACTATATTTGGTTTCAAAGTTTGCACCGAGCAGTAGAAATTTTAGAACTGGAAGACTTGAAGCATGGCTTAATTTTGCTGAGGCTGATACAAAAGGTGGAGCATACCAAATAAATCAAAGCTTGTATGCGATTGCTTCTGGAGGAATGTTTGGCGCTGGACCAGGCCAAAGTATACAAAAGTATTCATACTTACCAGAGGCACAAAATGATTTTATCTTTTCTATTTTTGCAGAAGAATTTGGATTTGTAGGTTGTACTGTAATTATTTTATTATTTGCAGTTTTTGTTTGGAGAGGTATTACAATAGCATTAAAGGCAAATGATATGTCAGGTACTCTTATAGCCATAGGAGTTACAGTATTAATTGGAATAGAGGCAGCAATGAATATTGCAGTTGTGACAAACACGGGACCAGTTACAGGAGTTCTTTTACCATTCTTTAGCTATGGTGGTTCTGGTATGATAGCGAATCTTGTAGCTGTGGGATTCTTGCTTGCAGTGTCTAGAAATAGTAAGATAAAAGAAAATATGAAAGGAAATGAGGAAAATTAATGAGGGTTGTGATTTCAGCGGCAGGGACTGGAGGTCATATTAATCCAGGAATTGCCATTGCTAACAAAATAAAGGAGAAACAGCCGGATTCAGAGATAATATTTATAGGAACAAATCGTGGACTAGAAAATGATTTAGTTCCAAGGGCAGGATATGGACTAAGAACTATTGATGCGTATGGACTAAAAAAGCAAATATCTTTGAGCAACTTACTACATATTATTTCAACATTAAGAAGTAGAAAAGAAGTAAAAAAGATTTTTGATGAATTTAAACCGGACGTTGTGATAGGGACTGGAGGGTATATATGCGGTCCTGTTTTTTCTGTTGCAACTTCAAGAAAAATACCATGTATTTTACATGAAAGCAATGCTTATCCAGGAATGGCAGTCAAGATGTTTTCAAAAAAAGCAGATAGAATTTTACTGGGATTTGAGGAGACAAAGTCAAGACTAAAAGGTTGTAAGAAAGTTGTTTGGACAGGCACTCCAACAAAAATAAAAAAAATAGATGTACAATACATAAGGAAGTATGATATATTAAAAGAACTTGGAATAAAAACAGACTTGCCTATAGTTCTTGTGTCAGGCGGAAGCCAAGGCGCTCAAAGAATTAATGAAGCTATGATAGATTTGATTATAAATCATAAGAGCGATAAGTATCAAATTATATGGGCTACAGGAGCTAAACAATTTGATATTGTTAAAGAAGAATTTGAAAAAAATGGTATGAGCATTGCAAATTTAAAAAATGTCAAAATGCTGCCATACATATATAACATGGAAGAATTGATGAATATTGCAGATTTAATAGTGAGCAGAAGTGGAGCTATGTCTATTACAGAGATTTCTATAGTTGGTAAGCCTGCGATATTTATTCCACTTCCATCAAGATCTGCAAACAGACAAATAGATAATGCTCTTGTTCTTAAAAAAATAGGAGCTGCAAAGATAATAAAAAATGAAGAGGTTAATGGAGAAAATCTATCAAGGGAAATTGATGACATTATTGAAGATAAAAAAGAGTTAGAGGAAATGGGAAGATTTGCGAATACAATTGCTCCTAGAGATGTAGAAGATAAAATCTACCAAGAAATAGTTGATTGCATAGAAGAGAGAAAATACAAATAATATTTTTGGAAAGGAGTGTATAATAATTAGCTTTATTATTATACAATAAAAAAATGATTGACAAATTAGTAATTGTTGAGTCACCAGCCAAAGCCAATACAATAAAAAAATATTTAGGTGGAAAAAGCAAAGTGGTTGCCTCAATGGGACACATTAGAGATTTACCAAAATCTAAAATGGGAATAGATATTGAAAATGACTTTGAACCACAATATATTAATATTAGAGGGAAAGCAAGTTTAATCAATAGCTTAAAAAAAGATGCTAAAGATGCAAAAATGGTTTACCTTGCAACTGACCCTGACCGTGAAGGGGAAGCAATTGCATGGCATTTAGCATATTTGCTTGGAATTGATTTATCAAGTGCTTGTAGAGTTACATTTAATGAGATAACCAAAGATGCCGTAAAAAAAGGAATTAACAATCCAAGGAAAATAGATTTAAACCTTACAGATGCACAACAAGCAAGAAGAGTTCTTGATAGAATAGTGGGATACAAGATTAGCCCAGTTTTATGGAAAAAGGTTAAAAGAGGACTATCTGCAGGTAGAGTACAATCAGTAGCAGTAAGATTAATTGTTGAAAGAGAAGAAGAAATTGAAAAGTTTGTTCCAGAAGAATATTGGAACATAAACTTAATTGCATCAGATAAAAAGACCAAAACTAAATTTGAATCAAAACTTATTGGAAAAAATAATGAAAAAATTGAGCTTCATTCAAAAGCAGATGTAGATGCTATTCTAAAAGATCTAGAGGGAGCAAAATATATTGTAAAAGAGGTTAAGAGTGGGGAACGTAAGAGAAATCCTGCTCCTCCATTTACAACAAGTACTCTTCAACAGGATGCATCTAGGAAATTAAACTTTGCGCTTAGAAAAACAATGCAAGTAGCGCAAGGTTTATATGAAGGTGTTAAACTTCCAGAATATGGTTTGACAGGACTTATCACATATATGAGAACTGATTCTACTAGAATTTCTGATGAAGCAAGGGCTGCAGCTAAAGAGCAAATTATTAAAACATATGGAGAGCAATACTACGAAAATAGATATTATAAAACTAAGTCAGAGGCTCAAGATGCACACGAGGCAATTAGGCCAGCTCACATAGAAATTACACCAGACTCTATCAAAAATGTGCTTACAAGTGATCAATATAAATTATATAAACTTATATATAATAGATTTTTGGCAAGTCAAATGTCATCTGCAATATACGATACAATGTCTGTTTTAATAGATGCTAACAACTACAACTTTAAGGCAACTGGCCAAACTATGAAATTTAAAGGTTATATGACGATTTATGTTGAAAATGAAGAAAAAGAACAATTTGATAGCATTCCAGTGTTAAGTGAAAATGAGGTAGTAAAAAAAGAAAAGCTAGAGTCTAAGCAAAGTTTTACTGAGCCACCTGCAAGATACACTGAAGCTAGCCTTGTTAAGACTCTTGAAGAAAAAGGTATAGGAAGACCAAGTACATACGCTCCAACAATTACAACAATTTTAACTAGAAGATACATAGAGAAAGTTCAAAAGCAATTAATTCCAACTGATCTTGGAAAAGTAGTTAATAATCTACTTATAGAGAATTTTGGAAATATAATAAATGAAGAATTTACTGCTAGCATGGAGGAACAGTTCGATAAGATTGCAGATGGAGAAGAAAACTGGAAGAAGGTAATAAGAGATTTTTACACACCTTTTGAAAAAATTGTGGAAAAAGTTGACGAAGAATTGGAACATGTCACTCTACAATACGAAGAAACAGATGTACCATGTGAAAAATGTGGTAGGATGATGGTAATAAAGTATGGTAGATTTGGAAAATTTCTTGCTTGTCCAGGATACCCTGAATGTAGAAATGCTAAGCCATATATTGAGACGATTGATGTACCATGTCCAGTGTGTGGTGGAACAGTGCAGATTAGAAAATCCAAAAATAGAAGAAATTACTATATTTGTGAAAATAATAAGGGAATAGGTGAAGGATGTTACTATATTTCATGGAATAAGCCAAAACCTGGAGAGGTATTTGTACCAAACAATGAAATAGATTTATCTCTATTTGAAAATGATCAGAAAAAGACTGTAAAAAAGACAAATGCTAAAGCAAAATCAAAGAGTAAAAAGACTACTAAAAAGAAAAAATAATTATAGTAAAAGGATTAGTTTAAATATAAAAACTAATCTTTTTTTTTATGAAAATAGGTATTTACTATTATTTTACATTTTCATGTAGTTATTGTTTCAAGGGTTTAAATGGAAAATTAGATATGTTATATTTAATTGTGTTATAATGGATGATTTTATAGAAAAAGAGACAGTTTATGAATGAAATAATTGTAATAGGTGGTGGCTTGGCTGGAAGTGAAGCCGCCCTACAGATTGCGAAAAGAAAAATAAAAGTCAAACTTTTTGAAATGAAACCTAACAAATATTCGGGTGCACATTCAAATAGAAATCTTGGAGAAATAGTTTGTAGTAATTCTTTTAAATCTAATTTACTTACAAATGCATGTGGACTTTTGAAAGAAGAACTTAGGATTTTAGGAAGTTTTCTTATTCCTATTGCAGATAAAGTAGCTGTACCAGCAGGTCAAGCTTTAGCGGTTGATAGAGAAAAGTTTGCCGAGGAAGTGACCAAAGCAGTAGAGAATAATGAATATATTGAGGTAATTAGGGAAGAAGTTACTAAAATACCTGATGATTCGATTGTGGTGGTTGCTACAGGACCTTTAACCTCTGAAGGTCTATCAAAAGAGATTCTAAGAATTACAGGTGAAAATAAATTATTTTTCTATGATGCTGCAAGTCCAATAATAGAAAAAGATTCCATAGATATGGATATCGCGTTTTATGGAAATCGATATGATGAAGAAAGAGGAAAAGAAGAAGAAGAACTTAAGTGGAGAGAAAGAATAAAAGATATAGATGCTAGTTATATAAATCTTCCAATGAATAAAGAAGAATATGATAATTTTGTAAAAGAACTTATCTCTGCTGAAGTAGTTTTACTTCATGACTTTGAGAAAAGAGAAATATTTGAAGGGTGCATGCCTGTTGAAATAATGGCTTCTAGAGGAGTAGATACATTAAGATTTGGACCACTAAAGCCTGTGGGCTTTACTGATCCAAGGACAGGTAGAAGGCCATATGCAGTAGTTCAATTAAGACAAGATAATAGTGAAGGAATTCTATATAATATGGTAGGATTTCAAACAAATTTGAAATATGGAGAGCAAAAGAGAGTATTTTCAATGATACCAGGATTAGAGAATGCAAACTTTGTAAAATATGGTGTTATGCATAGAAACACATACATAAATTCTCCAAAACTTCTTGATAATACATATAGATTACGTGGTAAAAATATTTTTTTCGCAGGTCAACTTACTGGAGTAGAAGGATATGTAGAGTCAATTGCATCTGGTTATGTTGCAAGTAGAAATGCTATAAAGCTTTTTGAAATGCTGCGAGATAATAGCATGAAGAAATATGAAGACGAAAAACTTGTCTATCCAAATGAAACAATAATCGGAGCACTAGCTACATATATTTCAACTGATAGAGAATGTTTCCAACCTATGAATGCCAACTTTGGTATAATTCCAGAGCTTAGTGAAAAAATAAAAGATAAAAAAGAAAGATATCAAAAGTTTGCGGATAGGAGTTTAAATCTAATTAAAAAAATAAGCGTAAGATAGGAAACTATAAGAATTTATTATGTTAAGTATAACAAATTTTAATTTTACATAAAAAATTTACAGTGTTACAATTTAATTAGAGAGAAGGTTAAACTAGAAAAAGAAAAAATTATTTATATATAGGAGGAATTATATGGAGAGTTTAGGTGAAAAAATTAAGAGACTAAGTGAAGAAATTGATGCAGATACATTAGAGTATGCATCAGATGAAGAATTGCTTGAGTATTTATTCTTAGTTAACAAACTAAAGCTAAAAATCGAAGATTTAGTTAATTTAGAAAATGAAAGTAAAAAATAATTAAAAGAAAGGTGTGTTAAAAAATGGATGATATCACATTAGAAAGACTACAAACAGAATTTGATGAAGTTATTTCACAAATTGATGATATTGTAGCAAGAAAAGATATAGCATCAGCTAGAAAAGTACTTGAGCAAGTTGCAGAATTAGTTTCAAATGATGAACACGTTCCTCTTGATGACGTGGAAGGATACGATCATATTTTACATAAACTTCTTGATAATATTCATGGTGTAATTGAAATCGCAGAAATAGCTCCAAATGATCCAGAACTTCAAGCTTTAATTGACCAAAGAAAAAAATTAGATAATGAAATAGAACAAATAAATTCAGAGATTGATGCTCTTAAGAAAACAGATGGAACTGTTGTAATAGAAGTTTCTGAAAGAAACCTTCTAATAAACAGGATTCAACATCAAATAACTAGATTAAGAAAAAGATCCGAAGAACCAGGGTTAAGCCAAGAAGAAATAGAAAGATTAACTGTACAAATTACAGAACTAGAAGAATATCATAGAGAGTTGCTTAGTATAGAATACACTTATGGAAGTGCCGATACTTCAGAAATAGATAAGCAAATTGCTGACAAAGAAAAAGAAATTGCGGATTTAGAGAAGAAAATTTCTGAACTTGGAAATAATGATGAAAGAACTCCAGGAGAAGAAACGAGAGCTAATCCTGAAATTATGGCAATGATAAACCAGATAAGAGATCTTAGAATTCGAATTGCATCAGATGAAGCAGACATAGATGAAAATTATCCTGGCTATGATGAGATGGATGCACAGGAAAATAATACTATAGTAAAGGATCTTGCAGAAGCCAACGAAGAACTAGAACAAGTTATAGCTCGCCTTAGAGAAGTTAGTCCAGAAGCATTAGAACTTGTAACAGCCCTTAATAATGCAAATGATCAACTTGCCAAAGTAGATGCCAATAATACTGAAGAAAGAGATAGATTAGAAAAAGAAATTGCAGATTTAGAGAAGAAAATTTCTGAATTTGGAGGTAATAGTAGAAGAACTCCAGACGATGAAGTAGGCTTTAGTCCGGAAGTCATTGCAATGGTGAATCAAATAAGAGATCTTAGAATTCGAATTGCATCAGATGAAGCAGACATAGATGAAAACTATCCTGGCTATGATGAAATGGATGCACAGGAAAATAATACTATAGTAAAGGATCTTGCAGAAGCTAAGGAAGAACTAGAACAAGTTATAGCCCGTCTTAGAGAAGTAAGCCCAGAAGCATTAGAACTTTCAAATGCTCTTAATAGTGCGATTGATCAACTTGCCAAAGTAGATGCCAATAATACTGAAGAAAGAAATAGATTAGAACAAGAAATTGAAAGACTTAGAGGATTACTTAGGGTTAGAGTGCCAGGTGGACAAAATTTAAATCAAGAAAGAATTAATGAACTAACTAATCAAATTAAACAATTAGAAAAAGAAATACAAGAGTTAACAAAGGAAGCAGAAGGCTTACAACACTTTTTAGAAGGTAATAAATCAGATGAGATTGTGGTTGGTGATGGAGTCGATGCACAAGGTTTTCCTCCAGTTGAAGAACAAGTAAAAAAACTAATAGAACAATATGAAGCTTCAATTGGTATCAAATTAGATTCATCGATGTATGAAGTTATAGATGACGGAAGCAATGGTAACGTTGCAGAACAAGATAGCTTTGATGAAAGTATTGGAACAAAGTTTAAACTTATCATTCATATAGACAAAGTTCAAGCTAAACTTAATGAACTTAGAAATCAAATTGAAGGAAAAAATAAAGAAAAAGCAGATTATGAAAAAGAGTTAGATGATCTTCAAAATGGAAGAGGTGGATCTTCTAATCAAAAGAAAAAGTTAGAAGAAGACCTTGCAAATAAGAAAAAAGAGTTAGAAGACCTTAAAAAGCAAAAGGAATCTATGAGCAAAAAAGGTGATAAGACTAAGGTTGTGTTAGAACGTGAGTCTTATATCAAAATGCTTGAGATTAAAATAAAGTACTTAAAAATGAAACTTGAGACGGCAAAGAAAAGAGGCAGAACAAAAGAGATTGAAAAGATAACTCAAGAGATAAGTACTATTGAAATTCAAATAAAAACAATTAGAACAGAACGTACTGACAATTCTGATAGAATTGACGAGTTAACTAAGAAAAAAGAAGGATTAGAATCACAACGAGCTGAAATTGATGAAAAAATAAAGAAACTTAAAGAAGAAAAAGGAATAGCTGGTGATAGATTAGACCTAGAAGAAGAAGCTCATAAAATTGGTGATAAAATCTTTAAGACAGCAGAGATTAGAAAAGAACTTGAAAGTAGAGGATATACTAGAGATGATTTCTTAAGCTTTTATGAACAGGGTAGAGAAAAAACTCATCAAAGAATTAGTCAATTAGCAGAGGAAGCAAGTAAAATTGAAGCTGACATGGTTAAAGAGATGGGAGAAATTCTACATGATGATGAAACTGGTGTTGGTCTTCATAAACAACTAGAAGCAGCAAATGGCAATGATGCAGAAAGAATAAAAATCTACGAAAAAATGAGAAAGAACTTTATTAGTTCAGGACGTGAAGAATGGCTTACTAAAGCTGGTATTACAGGAGAGATTACAAGCAAAGAAGGTGCAGATGCCCTTGAAGCTTTGTGGAATGGTAGACTACAACAATATAAAGAAGCATTACAGTTTAAGAAAACAGAGCTTGAAGAACACAAACAAAATTTAAGAGTATTTGATAGAGAAATAGAAAGAATAAATAAAGAAAAAGAAGTCGTTCAAATATTTCAAGGTAATGTGGATTCGATTTTAGAATCAGCCAATAAAGAAAAAGAGTTAAGAAAAAAACAACTTCGTGCAACAATGTATGGCGATCCAGAGATTGAAAAAGAGTGGGATGAAAGAATCGCAAGATTTATTAGCCATAAGAAGGCTGAAGGTGAAGAAATAACATATACGGATGAGAACGGGGAACAAGTAACTGTTAAGGTTGATACAATTGAAGATTATCCGGAATTAAAAGAAGACGCATACTTTTTAAATTTAGAAGATTATAAAGCATATACAGAGATCACATCTTTGTATGATAAAAAAGGCTTGGCAGCAGTAAAAGCTGTTATAGACATGAGTGGTCATGAATTTGATGAGTATAGAAGTTTAGTTGAAGCAGGACAAACTGAAGCAGCAGACAAATGGTTAGAAGATTTAATGGCAGCGAAAAAAGAATACATTAAAACATATCATGGATTTACTAATAAGCATGCTGTTAAAGCGGCTGTACTAAGAACAGCAGGATCTACTCTTGAACAAATGCTTCCAGTGACAGGCGATCTTCCACTACAGACTAAGATGAAAAATGGCTTGGTAAATGCTGGTAGATTCATGATGATTAGAGTTCCAAAATTCTCAAGAGAGGATAGTGAAGGAAATAAAGTCACAGGACCAGCTGAAATAGCAGGTGGTGTACTAACAACTGCTGCTGATTTAGCTGTAATAGGAGGCTTGGGCTTCGCAGCATTTACTGGTGGACTTGCAGGACTTGTCCCAGCGGCATTTTATTACGGAGCAAGAGGCGCTGTAACATTAGGAAATGTAATTGCAGGAAGACATGTACAAAACAAATACAGTGAGGAAATAAAGAATAATGTACCTACTCTTGCAAAAGCATCATCAAGAGATAAAGAGGTCGCTAGAAGAGCTTACTATAGAGATGCAGAAAAAATGTCTGGGATAAGATCATTCTTTAGAGCCAAGTTAGACAAATTACCTTTCTTTTCAAAAAGAGCATCTGAAACAGAAGAAAAGATATTAAGAAGACAAGGTGCTGCAATTGATGCAACTGTTGATACAAGAGTTGATAATATTATTATTGATTCAAAAGAAAATGCCAAAGTTGCAGAACAAAATCAAAAGGTAAGAGTTGAAAGACAAAAAGCTGAGATTAAAAGTGCTGGAACATACAATGATATAGTAAGAGATCCAGATAGTCTAGATAAAGATCAAGCAGCTGCAACTATAGCACAAAATGCAGCAGTTAAAGCTGAAAGGCCTGGAGCAAGATCATTTGATGTTAATCCAACTTCTACTGTAGAAAGAAAAGATAAATACACAAAAGAAGAGGTAGAGTATGGAAGAACAGGTGATTTAAGAAAAATAAAAACTGAAGGCGGAACAGCCACTGTAGCTTCTATTACAGAGGAGCAAAAACATAAAGCGGCTAAAGAAAGACAAGATTTAATAAATGCAGTATCTACAATAGTAGTAGCCGGTGCGTTAAAGGGTGCATATGACTTCTTCAAAGATGGACTACATAGAGAAGTTCCAGTTAAGGATCCTAATGGAACAAAAGAGGTAGTAAAAAGAAAGCCAGTTGATAAGGAAGTTGGAACAATAGAAAGACAAAAGTACAGAAAAGAAACGGTTACAGAAGTAGATGGAAGCAAGAAATTATCAGATTACAACTATACTGATAAAACACGTAGTGATACGTACGATGCACCATTCAGTAATGATCCAGTATCTCGTAGCACAGACTACGATGCAGTTGCATTTAGATGGGAACACAATGGCAAACAAGGTGAGTTGTCAATGGCTGAAAGTGGTAGTGGTTTTAAAATTGGACATGGTGGGCATGTACAATACTCTACAAATATGAAAATTCAAGATGGATCAATAGCTGATCAATTACAAGAATTATCAAGGATAAAACCAGAACACTATCAACGAATGTTAAGAGAAAATGGATTAGATGGAGCTCCAATAGAAGATGTAGTTAAGGCTGTAGAAAACGGCAAGATTCAGATGTATACTCAAACGAGCAAATTAGAAGGATGGGGCCAATACCTTGATGGTGCTGTTAAACAATCTACTATTGATGTACCTGATGGAATAGAAGTTGTACCAAAACTTGTAAGAGATTATGAGTATGAAGTGGTAAAAGTTCCAGATCCTAATGCGGTAAAATATGTTACAAAATCAATATTAGATCCGGAGGTAGCTATAGAGGCAGCAAAAGAAGCAGCAAAAGGATTAAAAGAGGGACTAATAATTGGTGCTGCTGGTACAGCTATTGACACTGCCGAAAATATTGGAAGTCCAACTCAACACATGCATGAAGGAACATTTGATAGGAGAACAAGTGGTCAATTAAGAGTTTCTCGTATTGCTGATAAAGCTGTTGATGAATATAATAGAAAAAATGGACTAGGAAAATATGCAAATGGTAGACTTAAAGAAGATACTGATGATGGAGAACATGATGAAAACCAAGATGATGAAAGACAATAGATTATAAAAAATATGCATATCATATGATATGCATATTTTTGAAAGGATGATTAAAGTGAGTGATTTTGATGTAAATATTGATTCAATACTTGATAGAGCAGTGGAGGAATATAATAAAAGGAATGGAATAAAGACAACTATTCCTAAGAAAGAAGAACCTAAAGCCGATTTAAAACAGGAACCATCAAAGAAACCAGAAGAAAAAAAGAAAGATTTTTATGATAAGACAAAAGCGAAAGAGAATAAAGCTCCCAAACCAGAAAAGAAGTCGATATCGGGGAAAAAGCCAAAGGGAGAAAAGATTAAAGAGTATTTAAGGAAAAGAGAAGAAGAAAAAAAATGGAGTAAAGCTAGTGTGGTTCCAAACAATGAAAGCAAATCATTAGATGAAGACAAAAAGTTTGATATTGCACTAGGCCTTGCTACAATAGGTATCGCAGGTCTTATAGGAGTAGGAACGATATTTGCTTCGAAGGCAGCATATAATTGGGGATATAACAAATCATATGAGGCAGGTTCGGTATTTTGGAAAGATACTAAAGAGAATATGGAAAAAAGAAGAGAAGAATACAAAAAGCTATATGATGCCCCTGATAATAAACAACAAAATCCACCATCAAATGATAATTTTGAACCAGATAAATAGTTGTGATGTTGGAACAAAGTATTTTTCATGAGAGAGAGGAATTTATATGGAAAATGAAGTGCTAAAAGCTGGTGGAATAATAGAAATAAAAGATAATCAAAGATTAAGGGTAATTGAGTTAATTGAAAAGAGAAAGAAAAACTTTGCATTATGTGTCAACGAAAATAAGAAATCAGAACCTATCATTATAGAATACAAGTATGATAATGGAGAGTTGGTTTATCGAGTAGAACGCGACAAAAAGACACTTTTAGAAGTATATTATGATGTGTATAAAAATTCTTCTAAACCTTACGGAATGTAGAAAAATAAGTGTTGACAATAGAATTAAAAGATGTTAAAATGAATACGTTATTGTATAAGGAAACTTATGCCATAACGTATTTATTGCGTTAGGGAAATAAGCATTTGAAAGCTTTTTGAAAATAAGTTTCTAAGTATAGTTTATATAAGGAAATGAGGTGAAAAGAAGGATGCCAACAATTAATCAATTAGTTAGAAAAGGTAGAAAGACAACTACTAAAAAAGCCACAGCTCCAGCCTTACTTAAAGGATACAACTCTAGAAAAAAAGTTCAGACTGATAACAGATCTCCACAAAAAAGAGGAGTATGTACTGTAGTAAAGACTGTTACACCTAAAAAGCCAAACTCAGCTTTAAGAAAAGTTGCCAGAGTTAAGCTTTCAAACGGATATGAAGTTACATCATACATTCCAGGTGTGGGCCACAACTTACAAGAGCACAGTGTTGTTTTAATAAGAGGTGGTAGAGTTAAAGACTTACCAGGTGTTAGATACCATATTATTAGAGGTACATTAGATACTGCTGGTGTTAAGGATAGAATGCAAGCAAGATCTAAGTATGGTGCTAAGAAGCCAAAAAAATAAGCCGTTAAAACGGAAAGTTAGAGTAACTAACATTGGTGAGTTACAATCATTTAATTAATTGATAATAGTGCATATTCTTTTTAAATATAAATAAAAAGTTCTTGCACTATTACGGGAAAGCGATTTAAGCTTTTCAGAGTACCTATTTCACATTATGTGTGAAAACAAAGACATTTTAATCGCTCGTTCTTGTCTTGTACGTCCTTGCTGCTTTGTATTGAAGTGCGGATTAATTTTTTGAACGGAGCGAAAAAATTAAAAAGGGGGAAAATATAGTGCCAAGAAAAGGATATATAGCAAAAAGAGATGTTTTACCAGATCCATTATATAATAGCAAAGTTGTTACAAAACTTATCAACAACATAATGCTTGATGGTAAAAAAGCTGTTGCTCAATCAATAGTATATGGTGCATTTGATATTATCAAAGAAAAAGAGCAAAAAGACCCACTTGAGGTTTTTGAAGCTGCTTTAGAAAATGTTATGCCAGTTCTTGAAGTAAAAGCAAGAAGAGTTGGTGGTGCAACATATCAAGTACCATTAGAGATCAGACCAGAGAGAAGACAAACTTTAGGTTTAAGATGGTTAGTATCTTATGCTAGAAAAAGACATGAAAAAACAATGGCTGAAAAACTAGCTGGTGAAATTATTGATGCTGTTAATAGTAACGGTGGAGCATTTAAGAAGAAAGAAGATACACATAGAATGGCAGAAGCTAATAAGGCTTTCGCACATTACAAATGGTAAAATTTTGATTTATTGCGGCAATCTGCGAATTTTTACTTCACCAAATAGTATAGTCATGTACAACTCATTATAAATGGTAAAATTTTGATTTATTGCAGCAATCTACAAATTTTTGCTTCATCAAAAAACAAAATCACGTACCATCGTACGCTCATTTGTTTTTCGATTTGCAAAAATTCGTATCTTACCACACTAAATCAAAATTTCAAGAAATTCGATTTATTGCAGCAATCTACAAATTTTTGCTTCATTAAAAAGCAAAACACATTAAATCAAAATTTCGAAAATTAAAATTTGTATTGATAAAAATACAAATAAAGAAGGGAGAAAGAAAGTGGCTGGAAGAGAATACCCATTAGAGAGAACAAGAAATATAGGAATAATGGCTCATATAGATGCTGGTAAAACAACAACTACAGAGAGAATATTATTCTATACAGGTAAAACTCACAAAATAGGTGAGGTTCACGAAGGTGCAGCTACAATGGACTGGATGGAACAAGAACAAGAAAGAGGTATTACAATTACTTCTGCAGCTACAACTTGTTTCTGGAGAAATAATAGAATAAATATTATTGATACTCCTGGGCACGTTGATTTTACTGTTGAGGTTCAAAGATCTCTTAGAGTTTTAGATGGTTCAGTTACTGTTTTAGCAGCAAAAGGTGGAGTTCAACCACAAACTGAAACAGTTTGGAGACAAGCTGATAAATATAACGTACCAAGAATGGTATATGTTAACAAGATGGACATCACAGGAGCAAACTTTATGCTTTGTGTTGACCAATTAAAAAATAGATTACATGCAAATGCTGTTCCAATCCAATTGCCAATTGGTGCAGAAGATACATTCCAAGGTATTGTTGATCTTATAAAAATGAGAGCATTTGTTCACAAAGATGATTTAGGAAAAGTTGTTGAAGAAACAGATATTCCTGCTGATATGGTAGACTTAGCAAATGAATATCGTGAGAAAATGATAGAATCAGTTGCAGAGACTGATGAAGAATTAATGATGAAATATCTTGAAGGTGAGGAATTAACTCAAGATGAAATCAAATTAGGATTGAGAAAAGGAACAATTGCAAACACTATAGTTCCAGTAACTTGCGGATCTTCATACAAAAATAGAGGTGTTCAAGAGTTACTTGATGCTGTTGTTGATTTCATGCCATCACCACTTGATATTGCAGATGTTAAAGGAACAGATTTAGATGGAAATCCAGCAACAAGAAAAACATCTGATAGCGAACCATTTGCAGCTCTTGCATTCAAAATCGCTACAGACCCATTTGTTGGAAAATTATGTTTCTTTAGAGTATACTCAGGAACATTGGATTCAGGATCTACAGTATTAAACTCAAACAAAGATAAAAAAGAAAGAATTGGTAGAATCTTATTAATGCACTCAAATCATAGAGAAGATATTGATAAGGTTTATGCTGGAGATATAGCTGCTGCTGTTGGACTTAAAGAGGTTGGTACTGGTGATACATTATGTGATATGGATCATCCAATAGTGCTTGAATCAATGGAATTCCCAGAGCCAGTTATTGATATAGCTATCGAGCCAAAAGATAAAGCAAATCAAGAAAAATTAGGTATTGCATTATCAAAACTAGCTGAGGAGGATCCTACATTTAAAACATATACAAACCATGAAACAGGACAAACTATTATCGCTGGTATGGGTGAGCTTCACTTAGATATCATCGTTGATAGATTGAAGAGAGAGTTCAAGGTTGAATGTAATGTTGGTAAGCCACAAGTTGCTTACAAAGAAACAATTAGAAACAAAGTTAGAGTTGAAGGAAAATTCATCCGTCAATCAGGTGGTAGAGGTCAATACGGTCACGTATGGATTGAAATGGAACCATTAGAGCCAGGTAAAGGTATAGAATTTGAGAGCAAAATCGTTGGTGGTGTTGTTCCAAAAGAATATATCAAACCAGTTGAAGAAGGAATTAGAGAAGCTGCTGATAGCGGTGTACTTGCTGGATACCCAGTTATAGATTTCAAAGCAACACTAGTAGATGGTTCTTACCATGATGTCGACTCTTCTGAAATGGCATTCAAGATTGCTGGTTCTATGGCATTCAAGGAAGGATGTAAACAAGGTAAATCAGTTATCTTAGAGCCTATAATGAAAGTTGAAATTACAGTTCCAGAAGAATACATGGGTGATGTTATTGGTGACGTTAACTCAAGACGTGGAAGAATGGAAGGAATGGAAGGTGTAGATGGAATGCAAGAAATACGTGCATTTATCCCACTTTCAGAAATGTTTGGTTATGCAACAGACTTACGTTCAAAGACACAAGGTAGAGGAACATATTCAATGGAACCATCTCATTATGAAGAAGTTCCAAAGTCAATTCATGACAATATAGTAGCTTCAAGAGCTAAGAAAGATGAGTAAGCGAGCTTACGAATACACATAAACTATTTTTCAGCCTTTGTGAAGTCAAAGGATGAAATGATAAGTTTCAAGCTGTTAGATAAGCGCAAGCTTACGGAAACATAAAAATATCTTGATTTTTTACTTATAATAGTATAAAATGCAAGTACAAAAAATAAGTCATTTAATTTTAAATATTAAATAAAGAAGAGAGTAATCTCAAGATTAAAAGGAGGATTTAAAAATGGCTAAAGCAAAATTTGAAAGAACAAAACCACACGTTAACATTGGTACAATCGGTCACGTTGATCATGGAAAAACAACAACAACTGCAGCTATTACTAAATACTTAGGATTATTAGGAAAAGCTCAATATACAGCATATGATCAAATCGATGGTGCGCCAGAAGAAAAAGCAAGAGGTATTACAATCAATACAGCTCACGTAGAATATGAAACAGAAAATAGACACTATGCACACGTTGACTGCCCAGGTCACGCTGACTATGTTAAAAACATGATCACAGGTGCTGCTCAAATGGATGGTGCTATATTAGTTGTTTCTGCAGCTGATGGACCAATGCCTCAAACAAGAGAGCACATCTTACTTGCAAGACAAGTTGGTGTTAAATACATCGTTGTATATTTAAATAAATGCGATATGGTTGATGACCCAGAATTATTAGAATTAGTTGAA
>Ga0247611_10000589_pt1 | contig 73192 bp, 58 predicted proteins | sample 177DNAGHGhighgp2_FD_192422 | JGI IMG/M metagenome (GOLD analysis project Ga0247611, IMG submission 192422) | Sheep rumen microbial communities from Palmerston North, Manawatu-Wanganui, New Zealand - 1770 DNA GHGhigh gp2 | ecosystem: Host-associated > Mammals > Digestive system > Stomach > Rumen...
CAGGCCTATAATTATAAGGCGCAGCTTTGGAAAGAGATGAAGGCCGGCTTGTTATACGTGGACGGTAAAACTAAGCAGCCTGCTTCCTGGCAGGAAGTATGGAACAAATAGACAAACAAATATTCAATCATGAAAAACCATTTTACATATTTCCTCATGGCGGCACTGGTGTGCGCCATGGGTATCGTTTCCTGCCAACGTGACGGGCTTACGCCCGAGGAGCAGAAAGCAAAAGAAGAACAGGAGAAGGTCGAAAAAACGGAGCAATTCTGGGATGTGGTAGGCCAGCTGGTAGCGGCCTCAGACTACACCCCGGACTACAAAGGCAAAACCTTTGAGCCGGTGATTGGCATAGCGGATCCTTCCAATTCCAATGCCCGCATCGTGAAGAGCAACTCCGCCGCTGCGGCCGCCCGAAGCTTTGGAGACCTGGTGAATGCAAGTATTACCGAGAGCACTCCCAATTATAGCTGGACTCAGGAAGAAGTGGGTACTCTCACCTATACCAAGCTGGACGGCACCACGGCCTGGGCAGAGGTAAAGGTGGAGATTCCCTCCATTCCGCACCTTTCCAAGATTATCTACCGTTCTGTAGAGCAGTCCGGAGAGAATGGTTCCTTCTCATACGCCGCCTATTACCGTTTCGGCGATGTGGTCAGGCGTAATAACGACGATGGCAAAGAGGAATACTGGGTATGCGTACGTCCGGCGTTTGGTCCCGAGGGCAAGGAGGATTCCCACTGGATGTGCGTGGGTTCGCTTCCCAAGGAGAACCTCTGGTCCTATACGGCCAGCAACAAGAGGACTTACGTTTTCCCCACCGGCCTTAAAAACAGCAAGGAGCATATGCAGAATCTGGCAGAGCTGCTCTATGCCCTGTGCTACCCCACTCAGTGGCAGGAGAATATTACGTATTACAGTACCGAAGGCTTGTTCGGTCCTGGCGGCCTGCCCATCTTCCACGATTTCCACAAGGACAACATCAAGTACAACAATGCCAATTTCTGGAACAATGTGGCGTCCAAATGGAAGGAGAAAGGCATCGACTTCAAGGTGATGGGCACGACCTTGGACAATATTGCCAGGGAAGTCAGTGGCGCTGGTATCCATTTCCTTTATAAAGGCTATTCCTGGTGGACGAGTACGTCCAATTATGCCACGGTGTATCAGGCCAAGTTCGTGAATGGCCAGGAAGTGCACGCCAATATGCAGACGGAAAAACCTTACACGGACCAGAAGGTGCAGATGATTTACAAGAACCAGTCGGCGAAGGATATCAAGGAGTTTGATGTCACTGGGGAGAAGTATGTGATTTATCAGGATTTCTTTGGAGATGCCAACCCCCGTTACATCGTACGGTATGCCAAGGGCTCAGATCTTGCCAGCGACGGAAAAATGCCTGCGGTGGACGAGGCCATTCCTGGAGTTGTGGAGGAGTACCGTTACTATAGTGACATACTGCCGGTAGAAAATCTGGAAGAACATACGCCGGAAATCACCACAGATAAGGTTGTCAACGACCCCCAGAAGCAAAACTTCAATGTCTTTTCGGGAACCGGTCATTATACCCCGGGAAGCATTTATAAAGATGAGAACGGCAAGTACTGGGTGGTCATGAATATCGCCGGCCAGGGACAGGATTTGAATCTTCCTTCCCTGGAGCCCTGCAAGGAGTGCGAGGCCGCTCCGCTGGCAGAACTGATCTCTTTCCAGGGATTGGAGGCGAACGAGGCCTATGCAACCAATCTGCCCAATTTTGGACAGGCTGTCCGTGGAGCCACTTTTATTCGTCACTATGCTGCAAAGGGGCGGGGCGCCTTTGCATCAAACGATGAAAAGGTAGTAAACAACGAGATGACCTTCGCCCAACGGATGACAAGACACCTGAGAAATAACGAGACTATCAAGCTGAACCTGCTGGATTTGCTTCAGGTAACCAAGGGATGGGGGGACGAACGCAACCTGACCCAAATGTTCAGCGTTGCCTATTACGAACCCACGGAGGCCCTGGTATCCGGTGCTCAACACCTCTTCCGTTTCCTGTACCCCATTAGTCTGAATAATGCATGCCCGCCTTATTTCTTATGGAAGCATTACCCTGCTAAACCGGACCAGGTATCGACGGAATACAAGGACTTCAGTCGGGTAAGCATTACGCTTCAGGATATTGCAAGTGCAGAAAAGGTAGCCAAATATGCCCCGGATTTCTATGCCAAGCAGCCGCTTGAACACGAACAGGCCGGAAGAAGTATCCGTAGCCAGACGGATCCTGCCGCAAGAAACCCCCAGCCGTATTTTTATGGTACAACCGATTGGGACAATCATACGGATATGTGGAACGAACCCATTCTGTTCTTCCGTATGGATGCCGTTTATGACAGAGGCACCGAGTATGCAACCACAACGCTGGGCGGTCACAAGCTTACGCTGGTGGCGGAAATGAAAGATTTCACCTCGGAAGTGGCAGAAGATATTAAGGCAGACGCCTATGTATATGTATATTCCAGCAAACACAACAACGAACAGGACTGGTACGACAATACCGTTAAGCTGGACGGGGATGACTATACCATCCTCAACTGGAGAAACGCGTGGAATAAATAAACAGTAAGCAATTATGAAATACTCATTCTTTCATTTAACGATGCTCGCAGCCGTGGCGATAGTCATGGGCGCGTGCCAGAAAGGGCCGGTTTCTCAGGATCCTGATCCTCAGGAACAAGCCCAAAAAGAAGAAAAAGTGATCCGATTCTGGGATGTGGTAGGCCAGCTGGTAGCCGCGTCCGATATCACGGATGACTACAAGGGCAAAACCTTTGAGCCGGTGATAGGCGTTCAGGATGCATCCAATCAGCAGGCGCGTATTGTAGCCACCAACTCCGCTGCGGCAGCTGCCAAAAGCTTTGCCAACCTGATTGGCGTAGATACCATTGACGAGAACACCACAACTTACCCCTGGACCCACGACGAAATAGGTAAGCTCACCTATACCAAGCTGGACGGCAGTACGGCCTGGGCCGAGGTAAAGGTGGAGATCCCTTCCGTCCCGCACCTGTCCAAAATCATCTACCGCTCGGCGAAGCAGGGGGACACCAATGCGTCCTTCAGAGGCAGTGCCTACTATCGTTTTGGCGATGTGATTGGCATCAACAGGGATAATAACGAGATGGAATACTGGGTGTGCGTGCGCCCGGCCTTCAGCCCGGAAGGGAAGGGAGACACGCACTGGATGAGCATCGGCAATTTGCCGGAGGAGAACATCTGGCACTACAAGGGAAGTAATAACAAGGACTATTACTTCCCCACCAAGCTCAAGTATAATAAGGAGCATATGCAGAATCTGGCAGAGCTGCTTTATGCCCTGTGCTTCCCCAATCAGTGGCAGGAAAACATTGTGTACTATAGCACCGAGGGAACATTCGGCCCCGGCGGCCTGCCTATCTTCCACGATTTCCACAAGGACAATATCAAATACCACAACGCCAATTTCTGGAACAATGTGGCTGCCGCCTGGCGCCAGCAAGGTATCGACCAGACTCTGTTTGGCAGGAGCCTGGACAATATTGCCCAGGACATAGAGAGTAGCGGACTCCATTTCCTGTACAATGGGTACAGCTGGTGGACTTCTACGTCCAATTATGCCACGGTATATCAGGGCAAGTTCGTGAACGGCACTGAAACGCACGCCAATATGCAGACGGACAAGCCTTACACGGAGCAGAAGGTACAGATGATTTACAAAAACCAGCCGCAGAAGGATGTAGATTTTGATGTAAGAAACACGAAATCTGTGAACAATCTGCCTTTCTTCGGCGATTCCAGCCCCCGTTACATCCTCCGCTATGCCAAAGGCTCCGAACTGTCCGAAACCGGCAAGTATTCCGACGTACACGAGGCCATTCCCGGGGTATGGGAGATCTATCGTTATTACAGGGATGTGCTGCCTGTGGAAGATGAAGAGTTGGCCAGCCACGAGCCGGAGATTACCACCGAAAAACTGGTGAACAATCCCCAGCAGCAGGATATTTCCAATTTTAACGGGATCGCCCATTACAGGGTTGGGAATGTTTACACAGATGAATCAAACAATTATTGGTTTGTTCTGATTATGTCGGGTACAGACAATGATGAAGATAACGTCTGCGAGAAAAGCCCCTACTCTGAGTTGGTATCCTTTACCGGATTGCTCCGGCCATTTGGCACTTCGTCTATGAGCGGCCTCCCCACGTACGACCAGGCCGCGCGGGCAATGACTATGCTGAATAACCTCTTTACCAACGCGTTCACGAATTACGATCGCGACAAACCTATGAACGAGCTCCCAGTTGCCCCGCGTCTGGTCCGTTTTGTGGATGAGACTGCGAAAGTGGATATTATGCATTTATTCCAGCTTGTGGCACCGGTCAGCGGTTATCCTCGCAACTACACGCATATGTGCGGCTTCGCCTACAGTGATCCTGCTATCAATAGCACCGCTCAGCCTGTGGGCCGTTTCCTGTATCCGATTGACCTCGATAATGAAAAACCGCCGTTCTACTTCTGGAAGCATTATCCCAGCAAACCCGATGTCATTACCCAGACATACGTCGCTTTCAGCGATGAGCCCATCGTCCTTCAGGATGTAGCCAGTGCGGAGAAGGTGGCAAAATATGCTCCCGATCTCTATGCGACCAAGGGATTCCATCCCGATCAAGCCACCCACGGACAGACGGAAGATCCCAGAAGTATCCGCAGTACAGTGGAAACCAGGGCCCTGACACCTGAATCCTATTGCTACGACTACGCTAAATGGAATGTCTACGACTATCCCACCGATATGTGGAACGAACCCGTCCTGATGTTCCGTATGGATGCCGTCTATGACCGCGGTACCGAGTATGCCAATATTACTGTGGGCGGACGCAAGCTCACGCTGGTAAAAGAATTCCCGTTAGTGGCTATAGACGTTCAAACGGAGCAAGAACGCAAGGAATTTGAACAGGACGCCATAGATGCATTGTATTCCTACAAAGGGGCCAACTGGAGAGATCGAAATTCCGGCACCACCTATCTGGATGGCGTACAGTATCTGATTCCGGATTGGAGAACTGCATGGAGAAAATAGATAAGACTTTAAAAATGATAATTATGAATTATTTGAACAAAACGCTCGCCGCTGCGTCTATGCTTCTGGCTGCCGCGGTCCTGTTCTCCTGCGAGAAGGATGACACGCCCAGCAACGTGACAGTTGACGAGGAGCTCGTCGCCCGTGGCGTTGAGACAGATATGCAGAGCGCCGTGATTGAGGTTCCCGTCAAGTGCGACGGAGAGTGGCACGTCACCCTTACCCAGACCAAGCCCCATTGGCTGCGCATCGAGGGCTGGCAAGTCGTGTACAACGGCAATGCCACCCTTACGCTCATCATTGACGAGAACCTCTCCAAGGTGGACCGCAGCGCTATGCTCCGGATTACCAACAATGTGGGTGAATTGGTACAGGCCATCCCGGTTACCCAGTTCTACAATTACAAGGGAGAGGCGCCTACCAACGGTAGTGGCCAGGCCTTTGCCGATAAAGGATTGGGTACGGCCCTTGCCTACGACTATGCCCTGAACCTGAAGCAGATGGTTACTATGAATCCCAATGAATACCAGGCATCCAAGGTTCATCTGCTGAATAACGTCCTCAATTTTGCCCGTATTGAGGATTGGATGTCCAGAGGGGTTATGCAGAAATCGACCTATGTGGAGGCTCCTATCCCGGTATCCAATCTGCAGGCCGTGCTCCTGGACAGCTGCCTGGTGCAGAGCAAGACTCTGGAAGTGTCCCTGGATCTGAGTGTCGAATTCGGTCCGCTTACCGTAACGGGACACGGCGAGTACAATTCCTACAAACAGGAATCGCGCGCCCACGTGGACTACGCCATCATCCGGCACGCGCCTATGTACAACGTATATCTCTCTCCCGCAGAGCTATCGGCCTTCGCAAGCGACGCCCGTTACAATAAGGTGGACTTCGATGCCGATGATGCCGCCTTTGCCCAGATCGACGAGACCATCGTGCGGTACCAGCGCTACAATCAGCGCACCCGGAAAACCAACCTCAACTACCGCGGTCTTACTGAAGAGCAGGAGATTGAGGTGAGCAATATGGAAGATGCCATTAACCTCCGCTACGACCACGCAGGTGTTTACTCAACCGCCTTCAATGAGCGCTACAACGAACTTTATAATGAGATTATCCGTCGCAAACGGCAGGGTAAGGAAGTGGATATGGAGAAACTGGAAGCCATTCTGGGAGCGCTGGACAGCGAGTTCGGTCCGTTTATCATCGCGGGCGGCGACTACGGCGGAGCTATGTACCTCCACTGCCAGATTGATACTATGAAGCTGGATGGCGCGGCTAAATTTGACGGAAAGATTTCCGCCGAATTTGCCGGGCTTTTCAATTTTGAGGGCACCGTGACTTACTCGGAAGAAGGTTACAGCCTGCTTCGAGACTCCAATACGGATATTCAGATTCTGGGCGGCAGCGCCAACGAAACGGCCGACAAGATGCTGGATTGCATTACCAGCGGTGATGCCACGGATCTGGGCAACTGGCAGCAGCTCCTGGTGGAATGGATTCAGTCCATGTATTCCGACGGCAGCCCCGACCGTCCTTTCGAAGGCACGCCCAATGTGAGCAAGGCCGTGCCCATCTCCTTTACCGTTACACCCATCTGGACCTTCATCCGCGAGGCCGAAATCCAGAAGTATGTGAAGGATTACTTCATGGAAGCTTACAAAGAACGGGGTATCGGCAACTACTTTGGCATCATGGAAGGCTCCGACAATCCGGGTGCTGAGAATTTCATGAACCTGTACAAGGGGTACTGGGATTAATCCATCATGCGCCTCCCGCTCCACATCTCTCTTGCAGGGCTTCTTCTGGCAGCAGGCCTTCTGGTCTGTTGCCGGAAGGAACCTACTGCTTCTGAGCAGAAGAAACTGGATGTGGTTTTCCTGGGCGGCTCTCCCGCTCAGGAAGGCGGCGTCCCGATTCTTCCCTTCCGGGCCAGTTATGAGTCGCTCAGAGTAGAACTCGGCGGCCGGGATGCCTCTTCGGGAGAGATCTATGTGCGGAGCAATGTCCGCTGGCTTACGGTGTCGTCCGGAACCCTGGCCGCAGACGGGATGGTGGCCATCAAGACCCAGGCCAACCTGAGCGAGCAGCGGCGGGAAGCCATCCTTACCTTTACGGATGGGGCCAATCCCTCGCGCACGGCGCAGCTGCGCCTGGTGCAGCTTTCCTCCGGCGACTCGGACCAAAATGCCGATGCCGCCCGGGAGCAGTTGTACGTGGGGTACGGGTACGACATCTACAAGGCCCTGGAAAGCCCTATGGCTGTGCGCGTGCGTATGCCCGTACTGGACTATCCCTTTATGGTCCGGCAACTCAACCTGGCCGAAAAATACCAGCTCATCCAGGACTGCCACCTGAGCCGTCTGGATGTCAACTACGTGAACGCCGGGAATATCCATGCCTATGGACAGGGCCTGAGCCAGCTGCAGACGGAAGACAAAGACAATATCTTTGAAGGCTGCCTGGACGACTGCAACACGCTTGTTAAATTGCTGAAATCCACCAGCGAGGGACTGGACCAGCACAACTACGGCCACGGATCCCTGGAAAAGGCCGTTGCGTCGCGCATCATTGACCGGGCTGCCCTCCTGGACCTGAAGCGGGAGGGGAGAGTACCCTATTCGGATGAGTTTTCCACGCGCCTTCACGAATGCCGCCGGGCCAATGGGGAAACCCGCCGGCAGCTCATCGAGTCCGTGCTTACGGAGTTTGGTACGCACGTGATCCTGCAGGTAGACCTGGGAGGACGGATAGACTATTCCTTCACGATGCGTAAATCGGCCACCTTCAACGCCAGGGAAGAAATTGAGCAGGAGGTGAATTACACGCTGGGGCAGATAGCCGGCATAGACCGTACGGGCAAGAACCAGGAACCGTCTACGTCCAAGACATCCGTGGTTACCTCCGAGGGAGAGACCATAAGCGCCATTACGGTGCGCGGCGGCGGTGCAGGCGAGGTTCAGGCGCTGGAGAAGGAAATCAGCGGGCTGTCGGCCAACGGACAAATCGACCCGGCCCGTATTACGGACTGGCTGGCCTCCATTAATTACAGCCCGCATTTCCAGGGCGACCCTTCGCTGGACGTGATTCATTTCGAGCTTATTCCCTTGTGGGACCTGGTGACGGAAGACGTCCGTGAGGACTTTATGCGCGTGACGTTTGCCCTGGGCCAGCGTTCGGACAATGTCCTCCCGGACAGTTTTACCGGAATGGATATCTATCAGATTGACCCGCAGGGAGCGGAAAAGTCGCTCTTTACTTTCTCCGAAGGAGGAGATGGCAGTCTGTGCCGCATCCTGTACATGGCTGGTGAACCCATTCTGGAGGTGTGCTCCGAGTATGTGCCCGCCATTCGCTCCGACAAGCGCGTTACCATTGCCTATCCCCTCTACCAGAAGGGCATCCGCCTGAACCAGGGCCTTTTCCCGGGCGATGGCACCCATCGGCCTGCCTATGTGGCCTTTAGCGGAGGAGACTGCTACGTGAATCCTTTCCCGGATATGGCTCCGGACTCCGTGCTCACCCGTTTCTGGTATGTGAACGGCAACCTGATGCCGGAAAGTCCGGTGGACCTTCCTTCTTACGGCCAGAAAGGCCGGGAGGTGCGGGACGATGCGTTTTACTTCCTGGAGCCGCGCAAAACCTACAGCCATCCTATTGTGAAGGTGGGGAGCAATTTCTGGACGCGGGCCGACATCGACCATCCTATGGGCTTCTGCGAAGACCCGCATTCCGGCTACCTGTATTTTGACGAGCTGGTGGAGGATGACGTCCTGTACACCCGTTTCGACTTCCAGATCAATGACATTATTATGGAAGACAATGACTGGATTTGGGGAAACGAGCGGCGCTGGTATATGCCTACATCGGTGGAAGTGAAGAGTCTGGAAGCCTTTCTGGGCTTCAATCCCAAGGCCCTCTTCCCGGGACAGCTTTCCGGCTTCGATGCCCGCTTCAATGGTTATTGGGGCATCAGCGACGTGCTGAATGGACGCGCCACTTTCCCGGATAATCGCCTGGCGCTCAGGTACAAAGGGCAAATCCATCTGTTCTCCGTAGTGGACAACGGCGGCGACGAACCCCAGCTGCTGGTGCTGGACGGGAACTATCACCTGACCCGTTACGATGTCCTGGGCGAGTGGCACGAGGACTATTACCCCGTGCGTCCTGTGCGCAGTAACAAGTTTGAATATCCTTCACTGGAAGTTATTGAACACTATGTGGACTAGAATAAGACTCATATTATTATTCCTTATGGCCTTTCTGGCGGTTCCCGTGATTCCGGGTTGCCAGAAAGATCCGCGGAACAGTGCCGAGACGGATGCCGCCCTTGAAGAAAAGGAACGCGAGGCTTTCGCCGCTCAATGTGTCCTGGAAGCACTGACCGATCTTGTTTTTGATGAAGAAGAAGAGCCCGACTTCTCTTTTGATGGGAAAACCTATGAACCCACCATCGGCGAAATCCTGGATGCGGGCGCCCCTTCCGAAAGAAGTGTATTCGTGGAAGACGCTTCTCTCCCGGAACTGTATTTCCGTTCCCTGGTTGGGGACGACCGTTTTGTTACGGAAACTGCGGAAGGGCTGGTGATAGACCTTAGCCACCTCCAGCTGGGAAAACTTACTTTCTACCGCAAAGGAGAAGGAAACAACTCCGGGTATGTCCGGGTGGAGATTCCCTGTATCCCGCATCTGGAACGAATCGTCTACCGTACGGCAGATCAGTGGGGGACCAACAGTTTTGCCTCGCCCTGCCGCAGGGGAGACGTGTACTTCGGTGAGGGCGTATACTGGGTCTGTGTCAAGGAAAGCAGGAGCAACAGCAGTCCGGGAACGCTGGTCAATATGGCTGCCGGAAAAGGCAGGCTGTATAACAACAGATGGAGCGAACTGTGGGACCCCAAGCACGGCAGCGGGCACGACAAAAGCTGCCGCATCAACGACATCAGCGACTTCCTGCTCTTATGCTCGGACAGCAATATCTACGCCCGGAAAAAGAAAAAAATAGTGGAAAATTATCCCAATGAGGTGTTCCCTTTTGCCTGCTATTCCCAGGATGCAGAAGAGCAGAAATTCACCAGTTTGGGCAAGGACGGCTTTGCTACGGCGGAGTTCGACTACAGCCACTGGTCGGACTATACGCCGGGCCGATACAGGAAGGTTCTGATGGTTTTGGGCGCCAAGCACGGCTCATACAAACTCTTCAAGGGGAAAAAACGCTATTGCCAGTATGTGCGCATATCCCCGAAGTGCATCAACAACGACGGTTATGCTTTTGACGAAAAGGGCTACTATGGAAATGGCGGGAAGGACGATCTCTACGATCTCCTGGACGAGTGCTTCGTCTACACCATGAACAGTGTGCACTTTACGGATAAAATTCCTCAGGGTTTCACGCTCGTCAATATCTGATCCTTGAAAACGCTCCTTCATATAGTCGGTCTCCTGGGCCTGGCAGTCCTTCTTGGAAGCTGCCGGGGCTTGGAACAGCCGCAGGCTCCTTCGGAAAATCCGGCCCCCGAGTGGATGCCGGAGGGGAGCGGCGTCTGGGTAAAGGCGGCCGATGTGGAAACCCGCGAGTTGTTCCGTCGGAACTACGGACTGGGCTACTCATACAATGCCGTACGGGGAGATTACTGCAATTGGAAAGATATCCGCTGCCAGGTGTTCAACCGCTTCTATCTTGAAAACCTGCAGGAGGCCAGCGGCGAGAAACTCATTGTGGAAAGCACGGCCAAGTATTCCTCCATCGCCTCGGAGTTCGATTATTCCTTCCGGGACTATGTGGCCAATGTGGCCATCGAAACCAAGCAGAAGGTAGATTTGGGCCTATATAAGAATGAGAAGCGTAACCGGCAGTATTTTCTGGAGAACGGCGTTCAGGAATCGTTTTACTATACCCTGGAGGAAAAGGAGGTTCTGGTGGACAGCTATATCAGCTACGCCAGCGTGATGGCCCGCTATTCCCGTAACCGGAACGTGCTCACGGAGAGTTTCCGGGGTGCTGTGGAGCACCTGAGACTTACCTCCGATGACAATGTGGCGGCAGTAGATTCCATGCTGAACGTGTGGGGGACCCATGTCATTGTGAGTGCCAGCCTGGGCGGGCGTCTCCGGGTGGACCTGATGAACAGCATATGGCGCTACAGTGACCGCTCCAGCGAAGAGGCCTGGAGCACCCAGGAATTTTTGAAGGCGGTGGAAAACAAGCAGAAGTCCCGTGTGGAGGAAGAGTTCGTATGGCTGAAAGACTGCCGTCTCAAGCTCCAGGCCTGGGGAGGGGACCAAAGCTACCTGACCGGCCTCCTGGGGGAGCACAAGCCGGATGGTTCACGCACGTTTTCGCTGGATGGAATATCGGCCTGGAGAAAGTCGCTGGTCTATAATCCGGCCGATGAACTTGGCTCCAACGTGGAACTGATCGATATGGAGGTGGTGCCCATCTGGGAGTTTGCCGCCGTGGTGGACAAATGGCAGGCTATGCGCATCAAGGCCGCCGTTACCCAGGATGCCGCCCTGATGCAGAAGCTGCTGGGAGATGCCAACTTCTTCAATGCCTCTTTCCCCATCCGCTATCCATCGGCCTCGTGCCAGTGGCGAAAGAATACGGGAACCTGGGAAACCCTTACCCGGGTCGACACTCAGGAGGCTCCGCAGGTGGTGGTAATCGAAAGCGGCGGCCGCTACATCGCCACCGTTTGTCACGAGCAAATTGACGGACACGACCTCTGGGTGTGCTATCCCATCTATGAAGGGAAAGTAAAGCTGGCCTGCGGGCTGGGCGTGGAGGACGGCAGCGTATTCAAGGTGCGCTGGATTGGAGATACGCCCACACTTACTTACCAGGAAGACGTCACCGCCGGGGATACGTTCTACATTTCCTCCGGAGGCGTGGGCGTAGAGCCCGTGGAGGACTTTGTTTATGCCCAAGGCCGTGCCTTGCCCTATATTGAGCTCGGTGGCGGCATCCGGCCCGACGGCACCTATTCTGCCCAGGCCTTCCGTCCCTTTAAGGAAGAAGGGCACTTTGTCCTGCCGGTGCAGGCATCGACCCGCCCGGAGAACATTGTGGGTTGGGATGAATATACATCCGTAGCCGATGGTAAATGGCTTTTTACCCGTAATTCCGGCTACACCTATATCTACAACGACAACGAGATTCGATAGGCCGACTCAATGTCGGCTTGCTAATAGGAAAAGCGCAAGGTTTTTACTAACTTTGCGCTTTCATTTTGACTTGTTTATGGGAAGTCACATCAAAGATATCAACCTGTGGGAAAGCGGTGAACTCAAACTGAGCTGGGTCCGCAGTCACATGCCCCTGCTGGAGGGCATCGAGAAAGATTTTCGGAAAGAGCAGCCTTTCAAGGGTCTGAAAGTGGCCCTGAGCGTGCATCTGGAGGCCAAGACCGCCCATCTGTGCGAGGTCATGGCCGCCGGCGGTGCCACCATGTACATCACCGGTTCCAATCCCCTCAGTACCCAGGACGATGTGGCCGCTGCCCTGGTGCATCAGGGTCTCAATGTCTTTGCCATCCACGGCTGCACGGAACAGGAATACTTCGACGATATCCGCAAGGTCCTGGAAGTGGGTCCCAATATCATCATCGACGATGGCGGAGACCTGGTGACCACCCTGCATAACGAGTACCCCGAACTGCTGCCCAATGTCATCGGCGGCTGCGAGGAAACCACCACCGGCATCCTGCGCCTGAAGGCGATGGACGCCGCCGGAAAGCTCACTTTCCCCATGATGCTGGTGAACGACGCCAACTGCAAACACCTGTTCGACAACCGCTACGGCACGGGCCAGAGCGTGTGGGACGGCATCAACCGCACCACCAACCTCATCGTGGCCGGCAAGAACGTGGTGGTGGCCGGATACGGCTGGTGCGGCAAGGGCGTAGCCATGCGCGCCAAGGGCCTGGGAGCCGAGGTCATCGTCACCGAGGTAGACCCCATCAAGGCCATGGAGGCCGTGATGGACGGCTTCAAGGTAATGCCCATGCTGGAGGCCGCTCCGCTGGGAGACTTCTTCATCACCGTCACGGGTTGTGCCGATGTCATCGGCCCGGAAGCCTTCCTCCGGATGAAGGACGGCGCCATCTGCTGCAACGCCGGGCACTTCGACGTGGAGGTCGCGGTAGCCAAGCTCAAGGCCATGGCCGTGAGCCACAGCCCCGCCCGCAACAACATCGAAGGTTACAAGCTGGAAAACGGCAAAACCATCTATATCATTGCCGAAGGCCGCCTGGTGAACCTGGCCGCCGGAGACGGACATCCCGCCGAGATTATGGACATGTCCTTCGCCATCCAGGCGCTCAGCGCCCGCTATCTGGTGCAGAATCGCGGCAAGCTCACCGAGAAACTCAACAATGTCCCCGCTGTCATCGACTGGGAAGTCGCCCAGCGTAAGCTTGGAGACTGGAAGGTCCAAATCGATACGCTCACAGACGAACAACAGAAATATTTATTCGGATAATGGCACTCATCCCCATTTACTGGTGGAACAAGGAAGTCCACAGTTTTAAGATCTCACAGGACAGTTTCCGCAAGCAGCCGTGGGCCAACGGCGTCATCCTGCTGGCCTGCGTGGCCCTGGCCATGCTGCTCGCGAACCTTCCTTTCACGAAAGACCTCTATCATAATTTCCTGCACACGGAACTTACCATCCACGTGGCGTCGCCCGACGGTGTCGTAGACTGGTTCTTCCCCCACGGAATGACCATGGAGAAGTTCATCAACGACGTTCTCATGGTTGTCTTCTTCTTCACCGTGGGCCTGGAAATCAAGCGTGAAGTGGTGTGCGGGGAACTTTCTTCCTTCAAGAAAGCCATCCTGCCGGTGATCGCCGCCTTCGGAGGCGTGATTATGCCGGCCCTCATTTACACCATCGTGAACCACGGGACGCTGGCCTCTTCGGGCTGGGGTATTCCTACGGCTACCGACATCGCCTTCGCCGTGGGCATCCTGTCCATCCTGGGAGACCGGGTACCCATCTCCCTCAAGGTCTTCCTTACGGCGCTGGCCATCGCCGACGACCTCATCGCCATCCTGGTGGTCGCCTTCTTCTACGGGGGAACCATCAACCTTACCCTGCTGGGCGTTGCCGTCGTCGTCATCCTCTTCGTGAGCCTGATGAAGCGCCTGGGAGAGAAGCGGGTCAGCTTCTACTTCGTGCCGGCCATCCTGGTATGGTTCCTCTTATACTACAGTGGCATCCACGCCACCATGACCGGTGTAGCAATGGCCCTCCTCATCCCGATGGACGCCCGCTACAACAAGGCCAAGTTCCACCGCCGCAGCCGCATCCTCTGGGACCAGCTCATCGAATCCGAGAACCTGAACACCGGAGAGCCTTTCCCCAACGGCCCGCAGCGGCATTATCTGCGTCATATCTACGGCCTTACCAAAAAGACCATCCCGCCGTCCTATCGGCTGGAACATAAGCTCAATCCCATCGTCAACTTCGCCATCATGCCCATCTTCGCCCTGGCCAACGCCGGCGTAGAGATCACGGACCCGTCCTTCTTCAACGTGTTCAAGGCCGTGGATCCCGTGACAGGCAGCGTGGGACTGGGTATCTTCCTGGGCCTGCTGCTGGGCAAGCCCATCGGCATCACCCTGGCTTCCTGGGCGGCTATCCATTTCAAGGTGGGTGCCATGCCTTCCAAAGCCACCTGGCCCATGCTCTTTGCCGTGGCCTGCCTGGGCGGTATCGGCTTTACGATGAGCATTTTCGTGGACACGCTGTCCTTTGCCGGCCCCGAAATCACCCCGGAAGTTACCCAGCATTTGCGCGACGCCGGCAAGATTGCCGTCCTCATGGGCTCTGTGTGCTCGGGCATCCTGGGCTCGCTCTTAATTACCATCGTTGCAAAAATCAAGAAGAAATAATATGAAACTCTTAGAAGGAAAGGTAGCCCTGGTCACCGGTGCTGCCCGTGGAATTGGCAAAGCCATTGCTCTTAAATATGCCTCCGAAGGCGCCAACATCGCCTTTACCGACCTGGTCATCAACGAAATCGCTCAGGAAACCGTGCGGGAACTGGAAGCCTTCGGCGTCACCGTGAAGGCCTATGCCTCCAACGCCGCCGATTTCGAGGCCACGCAGACCGTGGTAGAACAGGTGGTGGCCGATTTCGGCCGCATCGATATCCTGGTAAACAACGCCGGTATCACCAAGGACGGCCTGGTCATGCGCATGAGCGAGGCCCAGTGGGACGCCGTCATCGACGTCAATATGAAGAGCGCCTTCAACTTCCTGCACGCCGTGGTGCCCGTGATGGCCCGTCAGCGCAGCGGAAGCATCATCAACATGGCTTCCATCGCCGGCCAGACCGGCAATCCCGGCCAGGTGAACTACTCGGCCTCCAAGGCCGGCCTCATCGCCATGGCCAAGAGTGTAGCCAAGGAAATGGGCGCCCGCGGCATCCGCGCCAACGCAATTGCCCCCGGCTATGTGATTTCCGAAATGACCGAAGCCCTGCCCCAGAGCGTCCGCGACGAGTTCGTGAAGATGATTCCCCTGGGCCGCGGCGCTTCCGTAGACGAAGTAGCCTCCGTCGCCCTCTTCCTGGCTTCGGATCTGGCCAGCTATGTCACCGGTCAGGTTATCGCCGTAAACGGCGGCATGTACTGCTAACTTTCGGATATCTATTCCCTTGGAGTCCGGAAGACTACGCTCCATCGATGCCCTGCGAGGGTTCGATATGTCTTTCATCATGGGATTCTCATCCCTGGTGGTAGCCCTTTGCAAATTGTTCCCCGACGGCGGAAGCTGTTTCCTTGCCCAGCAGATGGGGCATACCTCCTGGGATGGCCTCACGCACCACGACATCATTTTTCCGCTGTTCCTGTTCATCTCGGGAATGACTTTCCCCTTCGCCGAAATTAACCGTTTCTTCCTGGGCGGTCTGGCTGGCCTTTGCCCCGAGCCCGTCGGGAAAGTGGTCTTTGCCGTGGGCTATATCTTCTGGAGCTGGCTCCTGCTGTGGTTCCTCTACAAGAAGAAAGTCTTCCTGAAAGTCTAGTCCGGGGTTCCGGCTTTTTCGTTTCCCTGTAAGTGACTGATTGCCACTGTGTTATATTTTTCTCTTTAGGCTAAACAGCCCAAAGAGAAAAACATAAGGTGCTAATAGTCACCCTGTTACGCTCGATCGAGAAAAGCCGGTTTTCTGCCGAGGCCTTATCTTTGCGAGCGTGTTACGGGAGCTGACAGACCTGCTGATGCCGCGCTGCTGCCTGGTGTGCGGACGGCAGCTGGGTGCGAAGGAGGATCACCTGTGCATAACCTGCGCGGCCGATCTTCCGCTCACCTATTTCTGGGAGCGGGAGCATAATCCGATGGCCGATGAGCTGAATGCGCTGTTGGAACGTCAGCGGGCCGATGCCACCCCCATGCCCTACGTGTATGCTGCGTCGCTGCTTTTCTACCACCACGAGAATCCCTACAAGCAGATCCCCAAGGCCCTGAAGTATGGCGGGAATTTGGCGGCCGGGCGGTTTTTCGCCACCCAGTTGGGCCGATATCTGGCTGCCAGCGCCCACTTTGCCGATGTCGACCTGGTGGTGCCCGTCCCCCTGCACTGGTCGCGCAAGTGGCATCGCGGCTACAACCAGGCACAGGTCATTGCCCGCGAACTGGCCCGTGCGCTGGGCGCCCCGCTGGGGGCCGATGTCCTGCGCCGCGTCCGTCACACCCATACCCAGACCCACCTGGACGCCGACGCTCGCCTGCGCAATGTGGCGGGGGTCTTCCAGCTTCGGTGCGTCCCGGAACAGGCCCGCCACATCCTGCTCGTGGATGATACGTTTACCACGGGTGCTACTTTAGCTACCTGCTATTGGGCCCTCCGGTCCGCTTTGGATAAGGGCCCCCGCATCTCCGTGGCAACCTTATCGGCCGTCCAGGATTGAGTCTTCGTATTTGCAACCCGGTTGCACGGGGAGTGCCGTACCTTTGCAAAAAGAAAAAAGGTACAAGACTATGATACACGACGATCACAGACACGAAGCATGCGAGCACTGCGCTCATGAGCATCACCACCACGAGGATCATCACGGGGAAGAGGAGGAAGAAGGCAAGGGCCGCCTGATCAAAATCATCGTAGCCGCTCTCCTGCTCCTCATTGCCGTTCTTATCGAGAAGCGCACCGACTGGGCCACCTGGCAGTACCTGCTGCTGTTTCTGGTCCCTTATTTAGTAGTAGGTTGGGACACCCTGAAGGAGGCCGCCGAAGGCCTGATTCACGGCGAGGCCCTGAGCGAGGATTTCCTCATGAGCGTGGCCACGCTGGGTGCGCTGGGCATCGGCTTTATGCCGGGTGCCGAGACCCAGTTCCCGGAGGCCGTGTTCGTAATGCTGTTCTTCCAGGTGGGCGAACTCTTCGAGGAAATGGCCGAAGGCCGCAGCCGCAAATCCATCGCGCATCTGATGGACCTGCGTCCCGACGCCGCGCACGTGGAACGGGACGGCAAGCTCCTCACGGTCAAGCCCGAGGAAGTGCAACCCGGCGAGATTATTTTAATCCAGCCCGGTGAAAAAGTGCCCATGGACGGCGTGGTTCTGGAAGGCCGTTCCAGCCTGGATACCGTAGCCCTTACCGGCGAAAGCGTTCCCCGCAGTGTGCACGAGGGTGACGAAATCCTCTCCGGCTGCGTGAACCAGAGCGGAGTGCTTAAAGTGAAGACCACCAAGGCCTTCGGCGAATCCACCGCTGCCAAGATCCTGGATCTGGTAGAGAATGCCGCTGCCAGCAAGTCCCGCAGCGAAGGCTTCATCACCCGCTTTGCCCGCATCTATACGCCTATCGTGGTGGGTCTGGCCCTGCTGGTGGCCATCGTGCCCGCCCTCATCACCGGCGAGTGGGCCACCTGGATCTACCGCGGCCTGATGTTCCTGGTCGTGTCCTGCCCCTGCGCCCTGGTCATCTCCGTGCCCCTTACCTTCTTCGGTGGCCTGGGTGGTGCTTCCAAAAAGGGCATCCTTATCAAGGGCTCCAACCTCATGGACCAACTCTCCAAGCTGCAGACGGTGGTCTTTGACAAGACCGGCACCCTCACCGAAGGCGTGTTCGAGGTAACGGCCGTGCATCCGGAAGTCATCGGCGAAACCGAACTCCTGCATCTGGCTGCTCACGTAGAGCGCCACTCCACGCACCCCATCGCCATGGCCCTGCGCGAAGCCTATCCCAACGAGCACGACGACTGCACCGTGGAGGGCATCGAAGAGACCGCCGGTCACGGCATCATCGCCACGGTGAACGGCAAGAAGGTGGCCGTGGGCAACAGCAAACTCATGGACAAATTGGGTGCTGCCTGGCATCCCTGCCACCACAGCGGCACCATCATCCACGTGGCCATCGAAGGCGAATATGCCGGCCACATCGTGATCAGCGACCGCATCAAGGAGGATTCGGCCGAAGCCGTCCGGGCCCTCAAGGCCGCCGGCGTATCCCGCACCGTGATGCTCACCGGAGACCAGGAAAGCGTGGCCAAATCCGTGGCCGAAACCCTGAAAGTAGATGAATACCACGCCCAGCTGCTGCCGGCCGACAAAGTGTCGCAGGTAGAAAGGCTGCTGAAGGAAGGCACCCTGGCCTTCGTCGGCGACGGCATCAACGACGCACCGGTGCTCACCCGGGCCGATGTAGGCATCGCCATGGGCGCCCTGGGCAGCGACGCCGCCATCGAGGCTGCCGACGTGGTCCTCATGGACGACAAGCCCTCCAAGATTGCCACCGCCGTTCGCATCGCACGCCGCACCCTGGGCATCGCCCGGCAGAACATCATCTTTGCCATCGGCATCAAGGTGCTGGTACTGGTGCTGGCCACGCTGGGCCTCGCCACCATGTGGATGGCTGTCTTTGCCGATGTAGGTGTAACGGTTCTGGCCGTACTCAACGCCATGCGGGCGTTGAGGGCCTAACCGGCGCCTCTGGCGGCTTTTGGCGGCCTTTGGCGGCCCCGTCCGGTCTACCCCGCCCTGTCCGGTCTATCCTGGTTCCCGTTTTCGGCCTTTCCCGGCAATTTTCGGCTCATTGGATCCTGGCATTACGAGAAAACAGTCAAAAATTCGTAACGGGAGGTTCCGTGGATCCTGGCATTACGAGAAAACAGTCAAAAATTCGTAACGGGAGGTTCTGTGGATCCTGGCATAACCTATAAAAGGCCACTATTGTGCGTACCCTGCAATTCTTTGGACCGGTACCTACGAAAAGGGCCTTTTTTGTATGGTACCCTGCAAGTTTTTGGACCGGTACGCACACATAGGGGCAAATGTTCGCCGCGTAAGGTTCCGGAACGGGTCGCGTAAGGTTCCGGAACGGGTCGCGGGAGGCCCCGAAGGGGAAGAAATATTTGGAAATGAGCGGCAATGGGAGTACATTTGTAGGAATGGAACTGTTTTACGCCCACGAAGTAAGCGGCAATTATTGCCGGTTGGATGCCGAAGAAAGCGGCCACTGCGTCCGTGTGCTGCGGCACCGTGCCGGGGACGAGATTGATGTGATAGACGGCTGCGGTACCCTGTACCACTGCCGCCTTACCGATGACAACCCCAAGGGTGCCGGGGCGCAAATCCTGGAGACCAGGGCCGATTGGAACGCGCATCCCTACCACCTGACCGTGGGCTGCTGCCCCACCAAGAACAACGACAGGTTCGAATGGTTCGTGGAAAAAGCCACCGAATTGGGTGTAGACCGCATCGTCCCCCTGATCGGAGAACGCTCGGAGCGTAAGGTGTACAAGACCGACCGTGCCGCCCGCATCGCCCTTTCGGCCACCAAGCAGTCTCTTAAGGCCCGCATTCCGGAAGTGGAAGACCCCGTGAGCGTAAAGGAATTCCTGAAGCAGGGACGGGAGGGCCTCAAACTCATCGCCTATTGCTTCGAAGGGGAAGTTCCGCGCACCAGTATCAAGCAGGCACTGGCCTCGTTCGAAGGAACGGAGATTACGGTCCTCATCGGCCCCGAGGGGGATTTTTCTCCCGAAGAGGCACAACTGGCCATTGACCACGGCTACATTCCCATCCACCTGGGGAACTCCCGCCTGCGCACCGAGACGGCTGCCGTCACGGCCGTAGAAGCTGTCTATTTACACTATACACTATAACTATGCGAAAGAACATCCCCGCCCTCTTTTTTGCCATCGCCTGCCTGCTTAACTGGACGGGCCGCATCTGGGACATACCCGGTCTGGCAAACGCCGTCAAACCGGCGCTGATGCCGCTGCTGGCCGCCGCCGTGCTGGCCTATGCCATCAATCATCGGCTGGATAAACGTAAACTGACCCTCCTGATCTGCGCCGAACTCTTTGGCTGCGTGGGAGACGTGTGCCTGCTCAGCGATGCCTTCCCCCTGTTCGCCGGCGGCATCGGGGCCTTCCTCGTCGGCCATATTTTCTATGTCTCCCTCTTTGGAGGAGAGTCGTGGAAGGAACTGTCCGGGAAAAGCTGGGCCGCTGGCGTAGTGGTGATGGGCGGACTGGTCTTCGGCCTCATCAAGCTGCTGCACGTGAGCGGGGCCCTGCTGCCACCGATGGCCGTGTATGGTTCTATGCTCACGCTTCTGATGTTCAGCACCTTCTGTGGTCTGGTCCGTTTGCGTGACAAAGGCACCTGGGGCATTCTGTTTGCGGGATCGGTCCTCTTTACCTTCTCCGATTCCCTCATCGCCGCGGGCACTTTCGACGCCTTCCATCTCCCGCTGCACGACTTTGTCATTATGTTCACGTACCTGGTGGCCCAGTCCCTGCTGGCCATCGGTGCCGTACGCCTGGCCAAAGACCGCCGTTAGCTCCCTCCCTAATCCTGGTGCTGCTGGCCATTGTCATCTTCCAAATCCACGAGTAAGCGGGTTTTGTGAAATACGGCTTTTTTTGGTACTTTTGCAATTCAAGAAGAAAGTACCATGGCCAGTCTGTTCAATTTTGGGTTTTTCGGCAATCAGCCGCACCGCGTATTCAACTACAAGCCCCGCTACTACGACCCCGAGGAAGAGAAGCGGCGCCAGATGTTCGGAGACGTGGACGGCACCAATGAGAAAGCCCGCGAAAACGGAGAATATGTGCCAGGCAGCAGCCTGCGGGGCGCATTCCGCAACGGCAACTACCAGAAAACCCGCAGTTCCATGAGTACCGCCCACAGCATTATCACCATCGTAACCGTGATCCTGATTGTGGTGGTGCTCGTCTACATGGCCAAATTCTTCGAGATGCTGTAATGGAATTAAAGATATTACCCAAGAATATCGCCGACATGATTGCCGCGGGAGAGGTGGTCCAGCGCCCCGCTTCCGTGGTCAAGGAGCTTGTCGAGAATGCGGTGGATGCCGGCGCTACGGATATCAAGGTCGTCGTGCAGGATGCCGGCCGTACCCTCATCCAGGTCATTGACAACGGCAGCGGCATGACACCCGACGACGCCGTCCTGTGCTTCGAGCGGCATGCCACCTCCAAGTTGGCATCGGCCGAAGACCTGCATCACATCCTTACCTTCGGCTTCCGCGGAGAGGCCCTGGCCTCCATCGCCGCCGTGGCCGAAGTCACCCTGCGCACCCGCGTGGCCGACGAAGAAGCCGGCGTAGAGGTAAGCATGGCCGCCAGCGAGAACAAGGGCACCCGGGAGGTTTCCTGCCCCGTGGGCACCAACATCGCCGTGCGCAACCTCTTCTACAACATTCCGGCCCGGCGCAAGTTCCTCAAGAGCGATTCCGTGGAACTCCGCCACATCGTAGAGGAATTCCAGCGCGTGGCCCTCACGCGCCCCGAGGTTGCCTTCACCCTTACCCACAACGGCAAGGACATCCACGTGGTAAAGCCCGCCAAAAGCTTCAAGTTCCGCATCCAGGACCTGCTGGGCGCCGCCGTGGTGGGGGACATCGTGGATATTTCGGCCGATACTACCATCGCCTCCCTGCGCGGCTATGTGGGCAGGCCGGAAAGCGCCCGCAAAACCCTGGGCAACCAGTTCTTCTTCGTGAACGGCCGCTACTTCCGCAGCCCCTACCTGCACAAGGCCGTGATGAAGGCCTACGAAAACCTGATCCCGGAGGGCAGCACCCCGTCCTACTTCATTTACCTGGAAGTAGATCCGGCCACCGTAGACGTAAACATCCATCCCACCAAGGCCGAGATTAAGTTCGAGGAAGACCAGCTGCTCTTCCAGACCGTCTTCGCCGCCGTGAAGGAAGCCATGGGACGCAGCGCCGTGGCCGGGGCCATCGACTTCGACAACCCCGTGGCGGCCGACATCCCCGTGGTGGGCACCCGCTTCGATGAATATCGGCCTTCCTCCATCCCTACGGTGGGGGTAGATCCCTACTACAATCCCTTTGACGAGAAAGACGGGCTTGACGGCTTTGTCACCCCCGACCCGATCGGGGGGCACCCCAGCTATTCCCAGCACGTGGAACGCAGCCAGAACTACGGCGCCCTCTTCGAGGAAAGGACGATGCCCACGGCCCAGATGCTCATTGTGCAGGGCCGCTTCATCCTTACCCAGAGTGCTTCCGGCCTCATGATCGTGCACGTACGCCGGGCCCGCGAACGCCTGTTCTACGACCGTTTCCTCAAAGCCCTTACCGCCCAGGCGCATGTGACCCAGACCTCCCTGTTCCCGGTGCAGGTCCCGGTGGGCGTCGAAGGCCGGCTCATCTTCGAGGCACATGCCCCCCTGCTCAAGCAGCTGGGCTTTGACATCACTCCCTTCGGCACCGACACCGTAGTGGTGAACGGCGTGCCCGAGGGCTATTCCGCCCAGCCGGGCCAGGCCGAAACCCTGGTGAACGACCTCCTCTTAATCCTGGCCGACGACCACAACGCCCTCTCCGGCGTAATGGAGCAGGGCATGGCGCAGAAATTCGCCGTCCTGGGTGCCTCGGCCTCCGAAAAACTGACTTCTCCGCTGGAGGCCCAGCGCCTGGTGGACGCCCTCCTGCAAAGCGAAAACCCTGAATTCACCGCATCCGGCAAGCGCATCCTGTCCATCGTCCCGGCCGAAGACCTGGAAAAACGATTCTAGCATATGAACAATCCGCTTCAAAACATACCCGTAGTAACCCGTAACCTCCTGTACGTGAATATTATCATGTACGTGGCTACGATTATCAACGAAGATTTCATGGTGGGAACCTTCGCCATGTTCTTCCCCACTTCGCCGTATTTCCACTGGTGGCAGCCCCTTACCCACATGTTCATGCATGGCGGGTTCTGGCACATCTTCTTCAATATGTACACGCTGGTGATGTTCGGTATGGTGGTAGAAAGGGCGCTGGGAACCCAGAGGTACCTGATCTTCTATTTCGTTACGGGGCTGGGCGCCGCGGCCCTGCATACGGGGGTCGAGTGGCTCCAACTCACCTTTATGGGTGGCGGTATGGGTATTTTGTACACGCCCATGGTCGGCGCTTCCGGCGCCATCTTCGGTGTACTGGTGGCCTTCGCCATGCTATACCCGGAAGCCCGCCTCACCCTTATCTTCCCGCCCGTTACGCTGGACGCCAAGTGGTGGGTCCTCATTTTCATCGGCATCGAGCTGGTTACCGGCATCACCGGTACCGCCATGGGCATTGCACATTTCGCCCACCTGGGCGGCGCCCTCTTCGGCTGGCTGCTCATCCGTTACTGGCGCAACAAACACCAACTGTATCGTTAAATGGCGCGCGAAAAGAAACGGCACTGGCTTTCGCGGCTTTCCTTCGGCACCGTCTCCCTGGTGGCGGCGGGGTTGCTGGTCCTGAGCTACCTTTCGGTGGTCATCGACCCGGCCAAGGCCTGGTTCTTCACGCTTTTCGGCCTGCTGTACCCCGTGGTGCTGCCCGTCACGGTGGTGCTGTGGATGTGGGCCCTCCTGCGCAAATCCTCCATGCGCGGCCTGCTCACGCTGGTGCTGCTGCCCTCCCTCTTTTTTGTGGGCCGATACTACCGTTTCACCCGTCCCGAGCCCGAGCGTGAGGCCACCCTCAAGATGGTTTCCTACAACGTAGGCCTCTTCGCCCACGGACCCAAGGGGATGGAGCGCCTGGAGCTGGCCGATTCCGTGAGCCGCTACCTTCGCAGCCTGGATGCCGACGTCATCTGCCTGCAGGAGTTTTTCCTGCCCCACGGCCTTCCGCTGGACTATTGGATTACCCAGCATTTCCCCGGCTACAAAGGGGAGTTCTACATGCTCAACGGCAAGAGCGGCCACTTCGGCAACCTTACCTTAAGCCGCAAGCGCCTCACCGGCCGCGGCAAAATCAACTTTGAACATTCTACCAACATGGCCCTGTGGACCGACGTCAAGCTGGACAGTGTAAGCCTGCGTCTGTACAACTGCCATTTCGAAAGTTATAACATTTCCATCCCCGGCCTTATCAAAAAGGACGGCGCGGTAGAGGAAACCGAGCAGAAGATGCGCCGGTCCATCGGAGAACGCCCCAAGCAAGTATCGGCCGTTCTGAAAGACGTGGAAAGTGCTCCCGTGAGCTCCCTGGTACTGGGAGACTTCAACGACACCCCGCTTTCCTACACCTATTTCCGCCTGCTGCGCGGCCGCCGGGACAGCTTCGTACGGGGCGGCAAGGGTTTCGGCTCCACTTACAGCATCCTGTGGCCCCTGCTGCGCATCGACTACATCCTGTATCCCCAGGAGCTCACAGGCGTTTCCTATCAGGTAGAAAGAGTAAAGTACTCCGACCATTATCCCATCATTGCCACTTACTATGAAACCGGAAGAGATTCTCAATAAGGCCTTACAGACGCTGCGCGACGGCGGTACCATCCTATATCCCACCGACACCGTTTGGGGTCTGGGCTGCGACGCTACCAACCCTGCGGCTGTGGCGCGCATCTACGAAATCAAGCGGCGGGCCGATTCCAAGTCCCTGGTCCTGCTGGCCTGCGACCTGGACATGGTGGCCAAGTACGTGAAGGAGATCCCTTCCATTGCCGTAGATCTGGTCGAGGTTAACGACGCCCCCATGACCATCATCTATCCCGGCGCCAAGGCAGGGGAGCCCGGGGCCGATGGCGACCGCTGGCACCTGGCCCACAACACCGTGGCCGAAGACGGTTCGGTGGGCATCCGCATCCCGCTCATGGAGTGGTGCCGTCAGCTGGTGTTCAAGCTGGGCCGGCCCATCGTGAGCACATCGGCCAACATCTCCGGAGAACCCACGCCCCAGCGCTTCTCCGACATTCCGCAGGAGATCAAGGACGCCGTAGACTTTGTGGTACCCCCGTCCGTAGATACGGAATCTACCGGCAAGGCCTCCCAGATTCTCAAGGTGGGGCTCAAGGGGGAGATTGAGATTATAAGGAAGTAAGCTATGGACATCAGAATCGGTAACGGATACGACGTACACGCCATCGCTCCCTGCCTGCCCATGTGGCTGGGTGGCGTGCAGATTCCTTCTGAAACGGGCTTCGTGGCCCACTCCGACGGCGATGTGGCCATCCACGCCCTGTGCGACGCCCTGCTGGGCTGCCTGGCGCTTGGGGACATCGGCCACCTCTTTCCCGATACTTCCGACGAGTGGAAAGGCGTAGACTCCAAACTCCTGCTGGCCAAAGTGGTTGCGCTGGTGCACGAGCACGGCTACACCGTGGGCAACGCAGACATCACCATCGCCCTGCAAAAACCCAAGTTGGCCCCCCACATCGCCACCATGCGGTCCACCCTCGCCCCCATCCTGGGCGTCACCCCGGACCGCGTCTCCGTCAAAGCCACTACCACCGAGCGCCTGGGCTTCGTCGGCCGCTGCGAAGGCTGCGAAGTGTGGGCATCGGCCCTGATCGTCGCTCGATAGCCAATTTGTTGACAATCAATACAATAAAGAAATTCTCTTTAGGCCAATCAGCCTAAAGAGAATTTTGTAATGCATTAAAAATAAGGGACTTACGTCCCAGCGAGAATTATTTTCCCAAACCTTTCTTGACGGCGGCGCTGAGTTCGTCGTACAGGGCGTCGGTCTTTTCCAGCAGTTCCTTGCGGATGGCGTCGAAGCAAACCTTGGGTTTTTCGGCGCCGGCGCTCTTCACCACTTTGTCGCGAAGGTCGTTGTACAGGTCTACGGATTTATCGATGAGACCCGTAATATCGTCGGCGTTCTTGCTGTCGGGGTTCATGTTCAGGAACAGGGTGCAATCGTCGATGAATGCGCCGATCACATACTGAATGTCTTTCTTGATGTCTCTGAGATTCATATCGATTTCTTTTTAAATCGCTGCAAAGATAACACTTTTTACGGAATTATTACAGGCGATTTTGTATATTTGTCCTATGGCTAGTACGAAGACAAAGTCCGTATGGTTCTGTTCCCATTGCGGCAATGAATATTCCAAATGGATGGGCCGATGCCCCGCGTGCGGGGAGTGGAACACCATGGTAGAAAAGGAAGTGGTCACGGGCAAGAAGACCGGGACCATGACGGTGCCCGGTGCATCCCGCAAGCCGATGCCGCTCAAGGAAGTGAGTACCACGCTGGAGGACCGCGTGTCGCTGGGCAGCGCCGAGGTAGACCGTTTGCTGGGCGGGGGCATCGTGAAGGGGTCCCTGGTGCTGATGGGCGGCGAGCCCGGCATCGGCAAGAGCACCCTTTCCCTGCAACTGCCGCTGCATCGGCCGGAATTGAAAACCCTGTATGTCACCGGCGAGGAAAGCGTGAAGCAGGTGAAGATGCGGGCCGACCGCCTGGGCGGATCCTGCGACAACTGCCTCATTTTCAGCGAAACCGACATGGGCGCCATTTTGGCCGAAGCCGAAGAAGTGGCTCCGGACCTCATGATCGTGGACTCGGTGCAAACCATGTACTGCCAGCAGGTAGAATCCACCGCCGGCAGCGTCAGCCAAATCAAGGAAGTGGCCGCGCAGCTGCTTCGCTTTGCCAAATCCAGCGGCATCCCGGTTATTCTCATCGGCCATATTACCAAGGAAGGCACCATCGCCGGTCCCAAGATTCTGGAACATATTGTGGACGTAGTGCTGCAGTTCGAAGGAGAGAACCGCGGGGCCTACCGCGTACTGCGCAGCATCAAGAACCGTTTCGGCTCTACCAGCGAACTGGCCGTCTTCGAGATGACCGGCGCCGGATTAAGGGAAGTGGCCAATCCTTCCGAAATGCTCATTCCCATGCACGAAGCCGGGCTTTCCGGAACGGCCATCTCGGCCATGCTGGACGGCAACCGTCCGTTCCTGTTCGAAGTACAGGCCCTGGTTTCCAGCGCCGTGTACGGTACCGCCCAGCGCAGTGCCACGGGTTTCGACGTACGTCGGCTTAACATGCTGCTGGCCGTGCTGGAGCGCCGCGCCGGCTTCAAACTGGCCCAGAAAGACGTGTTCCTGAACATGGCCGGCGGCCTGCGCATCACAGACCCCGCCTGCGACCTGGCCGTCATCGTGGCCGTGCTTTCCTCCAACTTCGACATGCCCATTCCGGCCGATGTCTGCTTCGCCGGTGAAGTCGGCCTTTCCGGTGAAATTCGGCCCGTATCCCAGGCCGCCCGCCGCGCCGTGGAAGCCGCCCGCGTGGGCTTTAAGCGCATCTTCGTAAGCTCCTACACCCACTTCGACCAAAAGCCCCAGGGCATCGAAGTAGTCAAGGTAGCCGATATCCCGGCCCTGGTAAGAGCCCTGTTCAAGGATTAAAATTATATTGATTATCAGCCGATTACAGCAAAACGAGCGAATAAAAAAGAGGTTGAATCTTACATTCAACCTCTTATTCTAGTGCCCGTGGGCGCTTTAGCTACTTCTGGGCGGGGTCGCAAGAGTCACCAAGCGGACCAGTTTCATCAAGCGGACCGGTTTCATCGACGGGACCGACTACGTCTTCGGCCTCGCTAGCTTCTTCGGCGATCTGCTCGGCGACGGGTTCTTCGGCCTCGGCCTTCTTGGAATTGTTGCATTCGCAACTGGCAGCGGCGACCATCATGGCCACGATAGCTGCAGACATAAATACTTTCTTCATAACTCTAATCTTTAGAAATTAAGTCCATTTCCCGCAAAAGTACACTTTATTTTTGATAAAGAAAAGATTTGTTTATTTTTTTTGGCGTCCGCGCTAGAAACTGAAAACGTAGCTCAGGCCGGCGCTGATGCGGAAAGTATTGATATACGCTGCGCTAAACAGTCGAGTACCTTCGCTGTTGGTGTCCAACTCGTAGTCGTTGCAGAAATCAAACAGCGCATAAGGTTTGAGCGAGTGGTGCCCGGACAGGATAATCTCGGCTCCCAGTTCCCCTCTGTAGCGGTTGTTATACACGTGCGTATACCCGGTAGGGGTATAATCGTAATAACTCTTTGTTCCCTTGCTGTTCCACTGGGCCGTTGTCCCGGCGGTACCCCAGGGATCGTTCAGCGCGGTACGCAGCTCGAAGGACAGATAGGGCTCTACGTACGTCCAGCGCTTATACTTAATGGTAAATTTGCTCTTGAGGGCCAGGGCATTGGGCGTATTCTGAAACACGTTGAACTCTCCGGTGCGATGCGTAAGCTGCAGGCGCTCCTTCAGCGTAAACTGGAAGTCTCCGGCCTGCAGGTTGCCGGAAAGGTCGGCAAAGAAACGGTGCCGGGGTTCCTTGAAGGCCCCGGTAGTGGCACTAAAGGGATTGATGAGCGTATAACCCAGTCCAAATTTCACCGCCTTGGCCGGTTTATAGGTGATACCCAGCGTGGTGCGCACGTTGTCGGTGGTGCCGTTGGCATAACGGAACTCTTCTTCGGCCGTCAGGTGCAATCCCTTGGTAATCCTATAGTTGGCCTCGGCCGATACGCGTACGCCCCATTCCGTGGAGGTCTGAGCTACGGCGGCTACCGGAAGCAGCAGCGCCAGCAGGAAGGCAATTCTTTTCATTATTCTACGTAGTCTTTGGCCCGGGTGAGCGTGTTGATGGAATTGCTCTCTCCCTTGGGCAGGTAATAATACACTTTGATGAAGGCGGCGTCTTTCAGGAAGTCCACGTGGCCGATTTCCAGGTTCTCCACGTGCACACCCAGCCGCTTCTCGAGGTCGGCCACCAGTTCTTCCCGGCGTTCGGGAACAATGAGGTCGATCTTATCGTAAAGGACCAGTTTGGTGGTGGTATGCTTCACCAGGCTTTCGCTTTCCAGGATCCAGACCAACACCACGATGAGGGCGTTCACCAGGACCATCACTGCCACGTTGCCCCAGCCAAGGGCATAATGCGGAGCGGTGTTCAGGTCTACTACGTGGTATACCGGTGCCAGGCCGTTGGCGGCTGCCAGGGCGATGATTACGAAGAGGTAGGTCATCTCCCGGATGGGCACGGTCTCGGTGCGGTACCGGATGACGCCGAAGATGGCGAAAAGGCCCAGGGTAAGGCCCACGCCCACTTCCACGTTCCCCATGATGTACAGCAGCGTAAGCATGGCCGACGAGAAAATCATGAAGGTGAAGTAGTAGTCACGGCGCTTGCTCTTGCGATAGTAGAAGAAGTGCACCAGGATCCAGCACACCAGCAGGTTCAGGGCAAAGCGGATGCCCAGTTCGGCCACTTTCTGGCCGGTGGTCATAAGGGCGTCCGTGATGGTCTGGACGTCCAGGAGCAGGTCTTCGTCCATGTCGCCGAAGCTGGCCATGGAAGCGGCATCGTCCTGCACAAAGCGGAAAAGTTTGTCGATAATCATATCGTTTTCAGTTTTTTGCCGATAATTTTTTCAATAGCCCGCACCTTTTCCTTGAAGCGGCCCGTCTTGGCCGATGCGTCGGTAAGGGTGACGGCTATGCAGTATTTGCTCACCCGCAGCGGCTTCACCCGCAGCTCCAGCAGGATTCCCTTCATCTGGCTGGCGGCCCGGCCGTCCTGCTTCAGTTCAATAATCACGGCGTCCTGCAGGGTGGTGTCCTGCGCCGTCCGGAAGTTCTTGAACTCCAACTGCGTGTCTATGGTGAGCCTCTCCGTAAGGCTGGGGTTCACCAGCGTAATGCGGCGGAAGCGCGTTTCCAGCACCGGGCCGATGTCTCCCACGCTGAACCAGGAGTGCTTGGCCAGGTATTCACACGCTTCGGGGTTCCCCGCAAATTCCATCATTTCAAAGGGCTGGATGCCCACGCGCTTCTTGCTGGTGCGTCCGTGGTTGTTCTTGCGCTTGATTTCCAGGAAAGCGTCTCCCGAACTCACATAGCAGCGCGTGCGCACCTTCTGCCTAACCAGCCGCCGGTTGTGGTGCATGTAGAACATGTCCATTCCCGGGGTGTCGAAGTAAACCGAATCGTAGGGATGCAGGCGTGTTCCGTCGCTTTCCAACACCCGGTATCCAGCCGCGGCCGCCGCTTCCAGCAGGCGTTGCAGTGTAGCCTCCTTGGTGACATACTTGGTGTCTATGCGGTTCATCAGCTTTACGGAAGACATTTCTTCCAGCGTGACGGACCCCATTTCTTCCAGTATCTTGTACTCCATGCCAGGCATATCCTGCAAAGATACACAATATTTTGCTACCAAGGAAAACCGCCGCCACCGCCAGGACCTCCGTGGCCACCGCCTCCAGGACCGCCGCCGCCCGAGTAAGTGTTCAGGTTCACGGAGCTGCCGCCGCTGATGCCATCGGCCGCCCATACGCCGTTGCAAAGATTGGTGCCGCTCACGCTTACGCCGCTATAACCCTTGCTCAGGGAAGGGGCCGAAACGGCCACCGACGATACGCCGGAAGGGGCTTTGAACGCCGCCAGGAAGGTGTTTCCATTACTCAGAGCGTTCCAGTTGCCGGCGCTGCAGCTCATGCTGTAAATGCTCTGCGAGGCCGAATAACCGCTTTCCAGGCCGCCATAGGCCACCACGGTGGCTCCGCTTTCGATATACAGTTTGTACTGGCTTTCGGTATTGGCATCCATGGCCACCTCGGGGCTGCCCTTGGTGCACACGGCGAAGACGTAGCCGCCCGATATTTTCAGGTCGTGGTTGGCGTCCATGGCGTCGTTGGCGCTGGAGAAGGCGTAGACATAACCGCCGGTCACATCCAGTTCGGCCTGGCAGTTGATGGCGTCGTCCCCGGTGGAGTACACATAGGTCTCACCGCCCGAGATAATCAGGTTTCCCTTGGCCTCAATGCCTTCGCTTTTGGATACTTTGACGATAACTTTGCCGCCGCTGATCTTCAGGCTGCCGCCGTAACCGGTGACGGTGGCGCGTTCGCCGCTGCCGTTCTTGGTTACCCAGCCAACCTTGATGCCCTTGGACGAAACGTCGTTGGACTCGCTGCCGGTGGTAGTGATGGTAAGGGTGCCGCCGCTGATGTAACTGTCGTTCACAACGTGGGTGGTAGGGTCGTAATCGTAACTGCCGGCGTGGACGCCCTTGCCGCCTGCACCACTGTTGGTAATGGTGACGGTGCCGCCGGTCATGCCGAAGTAATTGTCGGCCTTGATGCCGGCGCTGCCCTTGTATTCCTGATCCTCGCTGTCGTAGGCGGTACCTCCGCTCACATTGATGGTGGTGTTGCCGCCTTCTACCAGCACGAAGCCGTCGCTGCCGATGCCTTTCTTCATGGCCGCCTTGGTGGTGACATTCAAGGTGCCGCCGGCGATGCGCACGTAGTCTTTGCCCCGGATGCCGTGTCCGGCCTTGTTTCCGGCGGTTACAGTGATGGCCGGGGTTTCGGTCACGTACAGATAGTCGTCAGAGGCAATACCGCTCTTGGCCTGCGCGTTGTTGGCGTTCACGGTCAGTTTGCCACTGCCGGAAAAGACAATCTGGCCCTCCGAGAAGAGGACGGCCTTCTGGTCTTCGTCGTTGCTGGTGCTATAGGCGGCCGAAGCGCCGTCGGCCAGCGTATTGGTGCCGTTTACCACTAAATAATAGCGCTTCTTGCCTTGGTTGTCGATGGCAGCGCCGTTGGGGTTGGTTAGGGAAACGCCGTTCAGGACCAGGGCCTGGCGGTTGTTGGAATAAGTCTTGAAGAAACCGTTGGAAGTGGACCCGGAAAGGGTGAATTTTACGTTTTCGTCAAACTGGGTATTGTCTGCGGTAACCTGGTTTCCGTTCACCGTGACAATGCCGTTCTCGTCGCCCGTTACCGTAGCGCCGGAAGTGTCGGAGAACACAATGGCAATGGTACGTGCGAAAGTAGTATTATCAATGACGTCTTCTTCGCTGGTCTCCGGAACCACAGCGGTTCCGCCGTCAGTGGCTCCGCTGTCCGTGCTGCTTCCCCCGTCGGTGGCAGAACCACCCGAAGTGTTGTCGGGGAAGAAAGGGAGGATTTCATCTTTGGAACATCCTGCGGCGACTCCCGTCGCCATCAGGACCAGAATCATTAATTTCTTCATGGCCGTCTGGTTTTAGATACTCTTTTTTCCAGATCTTTGGCAAAAACCTGGCCTGGAAAGCCTCTGAGTGACGTTTCTTCAGCGAACGCCCCCTTTTTTTCAGCGAACCGGCCTATTCCACAAAGTTCACATTCTCCAGTTTGATCATCTGGGCGTCGTCAATCTGGGTGGTTTTATCCCATACCTTGAACCGGGCGTCCTTGACCGTGATGTCGTGAATCATCTGCAGGGTACCGCTGGCACGGATGCCGGTCTTGGCTCCCCAGCAGGTGATGCGCTCCATCACGATGTCCTGGAAATCGGGCAGGAAGGAATCCGACACGGCCGCCTGATTGTCTTCGTAACCGGCGGGACGGTCGGCATAAGTGGTTTCGAACACGATGGCCTCTCCCAGGATGTCGTTCATCACGATGTCGCTGATGCGGATATTTTTGGTGACGCCGCCCCGTTCGGGGGCACTCTTGAAGCGCAGGCCGGTATCCGTTCCGGAGAAAGTGTTGTGCCTGACGGTGATGTTCTCCATGCCGCCGCTGAACTCGGAACCGATCACAAAGCCGCCGTGTGCGTGAAATACCGTATTATATTCTATAAGGATGTCCTTGCAGGGACCGTTCTTCAGCGCTGCTTCGCCGCCGCCGGCCTTCATGCAGATGCCGTCGTCCCCCACATCCACGGTGCAATGACGCACGACCACTCGCTGGCATTGCATAAGGTCGATGCCGTCTCCGTTCTGGGCGTTCCAGGGGCAACGTACCGTAATCCCTTCAATGGTCACGTCCTGGCAGTGCGTGGGTACCAGATGGAATTTGGGAGAATTCTGGATGGTAACCCCGGTTACACTCACGCGCTGGCAATCCGTGAGACGGATCAGGTGGGTGCGCATGCGCTCCTGGGTGCGGGCATCGGCCGCAATATTGGCATAATCCTTTAGGTCGAAGGGATACCAGAGGCTGCCGTCCTCGCTCACGGTTCCTCCGTGCGACAGGAAGGTTTTCCACTCGGAGTCGCTCACCTTGGTGCGCTTGACAGGCCGCCACCAGGCTCCGTTGCCGTCAATGATGCCTTCGCCGGAAATGCTAACGTCGTGCCGCTTGGAGGCCGATATCCCCGGACGCACCTTGCCGTTCTTGTCCAGATGCTGCGTCTTGTCGGCCGTGAGGAGAATCATGGCGCCGCGCTCCAGGTGCAGGTCCATGCAGTCCTTGAGGACGATGGGGCCGGTGAGGAACAGTCCTTCCGGTACAATCAGGTGTCCGCCGCCCTTCTTGGCCAGGTGCGCGACGGCCTTTTCAAAGGCCTGAGTGTTAAGCGTGGCAGCATCGGCCACCCCGCCAAAATCGGTGATATTGACGGAATAATCGGGAATTTGCACGGGGGCGGGCTGCTGCGCGAACAGCATTGTAACCAGCAGGAAAAGCGGTAAGGCTATGATTTTTTTCATCTTATCTTATTCTGTATCGCGGTAAAGATACGTAAAAATTCGTATTTTTGTATGAATGGACAAATGGAAACTGCGCAGATGGACGGCCTATGGCCTCATCCTGTTAACGATAGAACTGGTAGTCGCTATCGTTTTGCTGTTCGTGTTGCGCCCGTCGCCCATGGGCGACCCTCCTCCCATGCTTTTGAGCCCCGAGATTAAAATGCTGCTGGTGGGTTTGCTGGTTGTCCTGATTACCCTTTGCGTACTGGCCATCGTCCGCCTGCTCAGACGCCCTTACCCTTCTCCCATGGTCCTGCAGGCCATGCTGGCCCAGGTCTCCCAGGAGGAATCCGAAACCATCCGTTTCAAGTCGGATTATAAGACCGTGACGGTAGCGCTCTCCGATATCCGTTATATCGAGAGCATGAGCGAATATGTCAAGATTTATCTGGACAGCCAGCCCGATCCCCTGGTGGTGCTATATAGCCTCAAGCGCCTTACGGCCGAGCTTCCGGCCAGCCGCTTCATGCGCATCCATCGTTCCTACATCGTGGCATTGGACCGTATCCGGGAAGCCAACGCTTCCTCGGTGGTCCTGGACGGTCCCGTCACCCTTCCCGTGGGAGAGAGCTATCGCTCTTCCTTCCGGGCCATGTTGGCCAAGTGACACTCCCAGGCCCAGGCGGCCTTGAGGGTCTCCTCGATGTCACGGGTGGCCTTCCAGCCCATCTGGGTGTTGGCTTTGGTCGGGTCGGCCCAGATGGCGGTGATGTCACCGGCGCGGCGGGGAGCAAACTTGTAATTCACCTTTACGCCATTCACTTTCTCGAAGGCGTTCACCAGTTCCATCACGCTCAGAGGACGGCCGGTGCCCACGTTGAACACTTCCACATCCTCTTTCATCTTACCCTCGATCATGCGCGTAACAGCGAACACATGCGCCTTGGCCAGATCCACGATGTCAATGAAGTCGCGCTGGCAGGTGCCGTCGGGGGTGGGGTAGTCGTTGCCAAAGATATTCAGGCATTCGCGCTTGCCTGCGGCCGTCTGGGTGATGAAGGGAACCAGGTTGTTGGGAACGCCGCGGGGCAGTTCACCAATCAGGGCCGACGGATGGGCGCCGATGGGGTTGAAGTAGCGCAGCAGGATGCCCTTGAGCAAACCGTTGGAAGCCTTCACGGCATCCCGCAGGATGTCCTCGCACATGGTCTTGGTGTTACCGTAGGGCGAGGTGGCCGGCTTGCGCGGCGTGGCCTCGGTCACGGGCACGGCGTCGGGTTCACCGTATACGGTGGCCGAAGAAGAGAAGAGGACATTGCATCCACCTTTCTCCTGTGCGGTCTCCAGCACGTTGAGGAAGCTCATCAGGTTGTTCTTGTAGTACATGATGGGTTTTTCCACGCTTTCTCCCACGGCCTTGAAGGCGGCGAAGTGGATAACGGCGTCAATGGGATACTTGGCAAAGAGGGCCTTCACGGCGGCGGCATCGCAGAAGTCTACGACTTCCAGCGGCAGCTCACGGCCGATGATTTTCTGCACCCCTTCGAAGCAGGTGCGGTCACAGTTGGAGAAGTTGTCGGCTACCACAACATCGTAACCGGCTTCAATGAGCTCTACGGTTACGTGGCTGCCAATAAATCCGGCACCGCCGGATACAAGAACGGTTTTTTTCATATGGCGAGTTTTTGTTTTTTGTTTTTCTTCTTCATTTCCCTCTCCAGGTACTTCTCAAAGATGGCGCGCTCCTTCTGTGCCTTCTTCTCCCGCTTGCGCAGGGCTTTCAGCTTGCGGGCGCGTTCCTTCTCCAGTCTCTGCAGGCGCTTGGCCTCCTGCCTTTCCTTCTCCAGGCGTTCTTCTTCGGCCCACTGGGCCTCGCGTTCGGCCTCTTTCTCGGCGCGGATGCGTTCTTTTTCGGCCTTCTTGAGGGCTTTTTCCTGCGCCTTGAGTTCTTTGGCCGTCAGCTCCTTCTGCGGGACGGTGGCCAGGGTATCGGCCACGGCTGCAGCCAGGGAATCGACGGCGGCGACCAGGGTGTCGGCCGCAGGCATCACGGCCAGGCTGTCGACAACGGGTGCCACCAGCAGGCTGTCCTTCGTGACGGCCGCCAGGGAATCGGCCGCGGCGGCCTTCAGTTCTTTCCGGCGCTGTTCCTCACGCTGACGCACTACCTGCAGGGAGTCGCGGATGGCGATGTCACGGTAAACCTGATTGATATAGCCGGGGAAGTATTCGTTGGTCTGCTTGAACACGGCGTGCGGCCGGGCCAGGTAGGAGGTGCGTTCGCTGGGGCGCGGGACCAGGGAAGTGACGTCCAGCGGCGAGGCCGGCCGGCGTTCCGGTTCCCAGCGGTAGCCTTTGAGCTGCTTGTCGTCCTGGGTGAGTTGCACGGTAGGGTAGCCGTCGTTCTTGGGATTGTCGTAGTAGTACATCCGCTCGATGTTCCCGTCCTTGAACGTGGCGTAAATCATCTTGGTCTCTACCTTATTGACCGTTGCCAGCACATTCTGCTCCTCGATGTAGAAGAGCGAAGCGGCGCCGCCAAGGGCATCGAAACGGGTGAGGGCACTGGTAGAGTCAAAGTAGGCCACCATCTCGGCCCCGCGGATCTGGTCGAAGCTTACCGGGTCTTCCTGGATGGTGATGAAGGCATTGGACAGCAGGTGGGCCTTCTGCATCTTCTTGTCCCGGATAACCATGTAAATGCTGTCCGAGGCATACTGCCGGTTTCCTTCGTTAAAGAAGATGGGGTCCTGATACAGGCGCACCAAAGAATCCAGGTCTGTATAGGTGAGCGAGTCGCTGGACATCTGGATGTCGCGGCGGAACAGCTTCACGTTCTTGGATCCGTACAGGAAGGAGACGGGCGTGGTATCCTTGGGCGGCACCACGGGCTCGGGTTCCGGCTCCGGGAGCAGGGTGTCGATGGGTGCCAGAGTGTCGATGGGTGCCAGAGTGTCGATGGGGGGCAGTGTGTCGGCGGGCGCCGGCTTTTGCGGGGCGGGTTTCTGCTGGACGGGCTTGGAAGGAACGGGCGGACGGTTGGGGTCGTTCATCGCCGCTTCCTCGGCGGCTTTCGCCGCAGCTTCGGCCGCCTTCTTCCGGTATTCCATCACCGGGTCTCCGGAAATATCGTTCAGACGTTTTTTGGCGTCGTTCTCCAGACTTTCCGGGATATCGCATTTCTTGATGGCGCGGTACAGCAGGATGTCGGCGCCGATGTACAGGGTATCGCGCTGCTTTTCCTTGTCCTCGTCAATGGACATGATGGCCGGCTCCCGCGTCATCCGGATCTGCTGCAGGGTGTCGGAGTATTCGAAATGGCCAGCCAGGGCAAACACGTTGCGCGTGGTATCCATGAGCTCCACGTTGCCGAACATCTCCACATCCTTCTTCACGCGGTCGTAGTACAGGGTATCCGACCACGTTTCCTGGTCTTTGGTGAGCAGGTGCACCTGCCGGCGGAACATGAACAGCTCCTTCGAACGGTCGTACCAGCCGTCGTTGGCGCTTAGCATCTTGTCGTCCTGCCACATGTCGGTGGCAAAGCCGAAGTAAGCGGTGGAAAGGTCGCTGCGGTATTCCAGGCGGGAAGTCTTCACGAAAGTGGTGTCCATGTACATGTTCACCTGGTCGTTGAAGACGAACAGGTGGGCCTTGGAATCATAGGTGCCGTACAGACTCTCGATAATCTGTCCGTCCTTGTCACGCATGGCGGCGCCGTCTTGGAAAATAGCCACCGAATCCTTGGTGTTGTAGTCCAGATACCGGGTGCGCAGGATGTTGTTGTCCTTGTCTTCCAGTTGCACCAGGGAGCCGCGGAACTTGGCCATGTCCTCGTCCACCACATACTGCAGGGTTTCGCTGGTCAGGGTGGTCTGGTCCTGGATGATGCGCACGTGGCCCATGGCATCGATGATGTTGGTGCTCACGTTCCAAAGGGCGGTATCGCATAGCAGATAGGTCTTGTTGTGGTAGAACTTGGCCGGGCCCACCACCTTGCGGAAGTCCTGGCCGTCCTTCTCCATCAACTGGGCGCTCTGGGCGCTGATGAGCTGGACCTTGCTCTCGTCGGGTTCCTGGGCCATTAACGGCAACGCCGCCGCCGTCAAGGACAGCAGCAGCGCCAGCAATCTATGAGAGGGATTCCTGAGCACTTATTTCCTTTCGTTCCAGGCCTCGCGGGAGAATTCGCACTCGGCGAACAGCGGGTCAATTACAATGTAGGTACTCCTGATCTTTTCCTCCAGGAACTTGTCCACGGCCAAGGCCTGTTTCTGCTGCTTTACCTTATCCAGAATCTGGGTGTAGTCGTTCTCAAAAGTAGCGGTATGGGCCGGGATAATCTTGTCCACGCGGATAATCTTGTACACCAGGTTGCCGCTGCGTCCCTGCTGGTAGCCTTCGTTGTCGGCCGATTCCACAGGTTCGGAGATTTCTCCCACCTTCAGGTCCTTGATGGCGGCGTAGTCGGCCGGTTTAAGCTGATCGATTTCGAAGTAGGCCGATCCGGTAGAAGGGTCTGCCATCTGGCCGCCGTTGGTGCGGGTGGGCAGGTCCTCGGAGAAGAAGCGGGCTGCCAGTTCGAAGCTCATTTCCTCGTCCAGGATCTTGGTCCTGAGGCTGTCCAGCCGGGCAAAGGCCTTCTCACGGTCTTCGTTGGTATACTGGGGCTTGAGCAGGATGTGACGGGCGTTGAACATATCGCCCTTCTTCTCGATAACTTCGATGATATGGAAGCCGTCGGGGGTCTCTACAATCTGGGAGATGGTGCCGGGACGCAGGGCCATGGCGGCGTCGGAGAAGGCCGGCCAGAAGATGGACTTGGAAGCCAGGCCCAGTTCACCGCCGCGACGGGCGCTGCCCGGGTCTTCGGAATAGATGCGGGCCAGGGTGGCGAATTTCTCGCCGTTCATGATGCGTTCCCGCAGGCTTAACAGTTTCTCACGCACGGCCGTGGCGGCTGCCTCGCGGTTCGGGTAGATGCAAATCTGGCTTAACTGGTATTTGACGGGAACCACCGGCAGGTCTTCGGGGTCGGTGGCGTCAATGTACTGCTGCACATCATAGGGAGTCACTTCCGGAATGCGGGAGGCAATCTCGTAGCGCTCCTGCTCGGTGAGGCTTTGCTCCTCCAGGGCTTTCTGCCATTCCTGACGCAGTTTGTACATGGGCTTGCCAAAGTACTTCTCCACTTCTTCGTCACCTCCCAGCTGGGTGCGGAACCAGTCCATGCGCTGGTCCAGGTTGCCCGACACCATGTCGTTGTTCACGGTGAGCGAGTCCACGCGGGCCTGCATGAGGAACAGCTTGGCATCCATCATGCTTTCCAGGAGTTCGCAACGCATGTCGCGGTCGCTGGAGGCGCCGTTCATGCGCATCTGCTGCACTTCGCTTTCCAGATCCGAGATCAGGATGCTTTCTCCGCCCACGATGGCGATGGTTTTGTCTACCACGCCTCCCTTGTATTTCTGGGCGGGAAGGGAAAGGCAGACCAGAAGGGCTGCGACGGTAAGGATGATATGCTTCATAGTTAGTAAATTACAAATTTTTCGTTGCTTCTGGCATCTTCCAGAAGCTGGTGCTCCAGGTCTGTTTCCAGCTTGTGCTTGCGGCTGCTCAGAATAATGTCCCGGATGCGCTCATACACGTATTCGATGGGGGCGGGTTTGCCCTCGGGTGCTATTTCGGCGATATAGGCAACGCGAAGGTTGCCGTTGTTATCGGGGTATTCGTAAAACTGGTGCTTGATGGAACTCAGCAGGGACCGGTAGTCGGTTCCCATTTCCTGGGCCAGGGTAATGGCGTCCATCCAGGTATCGGCGGCGTCGACGTATTTGATGGCGGCGTAGGAGCCCAGACTGTCGGCCTCCATCACCTCCATTTCATCGTCCGACGACATCTTCTGCTTCAGGATCTTGAGACTGCGGGCATCGGCCGAAATCACCATGTAGCGGGACCGGAGCAGGGGACGCTCCAGCCGGAAGCGGTCCTGGTTGGCGGCATAGTAGGTCTCGATTTCTTCGTCGGTGATGAGGGTATCCAGGCGCTGGTTAATGTACAGCTGCTCGTAGCGGTACTTCAGCAGGGTGCGCCGATACTCTTCCAGCTCCTTGCTCACGTCCTTGTCGGCGTCGGAAAGCTGTTCTTCGGCCATGTCCAGCAGCAGCAGGTCCTCGGCCCAGGCGTTGACCCACTGGCGGGCCAGGCTGGCACTGTCCTCGGGGCTGACGCCGGCGGGAATGTATTTCTGCAGCTGGCTGCGGTACAGCTTGTGGTTGTTTACCTTGGCCACCACCTCTCCCCGGAACATTTCGGAGGCGGCGTCCTGGAACTGCCGGGTCATCTTACAGGAGACGGCCAGCAGGGCAAGCAGCAGGATATAAACAACTTTCTTCATATAACCTACAAAGATAGCAAAAAATCAAGAAACCCCATGAGCACGGGGCGCACATCCTTGGCCGGGGCTAAAGCGTTGTTGGTGAGCAGAGAGAAGGTGTACTGGGGTTTGCCGCTCCGGTCCAGGATATAGCCGGAGTAGCACAGCACGCCGTCCATGCTGCCGCTCTTCATGCGTACGCGGCTTCCCTGCGTCAGTTTTACAACACTCAGCGTCCCCTGGCCGGGGGCGGGCAGGGAAGCGAGGAAGGCGTCGAAGGCGGGACTCCGGCGCATGGCCAGCAGGTAATCGGTGAACCAGCGGGCCGTCATGTAGTTATTGCGGGACAGTCCGCTGCCATCGGCCTGACGAATGCTTTCCAGCGATAGGTTCAGGTCCAGCAGGACGTCGGAGATGGCCACCAGGCAGCTGTCGTAGCAGGCGTTGCCGCTGGCAGCTTCTCCCATGGCGCGCAGGAAGGATTCGGCGTAGAAATTATCGCTGCGCCAGTTGGTCTCCCGCGCGATGTCCTTAATCCGGGCCGATTCGGTAAAGCCAATCTCCACCGGTTCCCCGGCGGGCTCCTGCAGCACGAAATCGGGGCCGGCGATGCGTCCGCTGCGGTCTACGCGGGCATAGCCGCCCGACACTTCCCAGCCGGTATCCCGCAGGTTTTTCCAGAAGTAATATGCGCAGGTAAGGTCTCCGAATTTGTTGGAGAAATGTTCGGTCTTGGGCCGGCGGCCGATGGCGAAAGTCCCGCGCAGCTGGGCGCAGGGAGCCAGGTCGGAGGTATACAGGTACAGGCTGTTGCCCGTACCTTCGGGGCCGGTGAAGCCGTAGTTCAGGGTTTCCATCCAGGGCGTGTCGGGGTAGGTCTGGACAAAGCGCACCGGACTGCCCGCATCGGGCCCCGCCGCCACGTCGTAGTCAATGGTATTCTCGTAGAAGCAAAGGCCGTTGGATCCGGTTCCGTAATAGGTGCCCATGTCGTCATAGCTCCAGGAGGCATGTTCCAGATGGCCCTCCCAGCGGCTTCCGTCGCCAATAATGCGTCCGTGGATGCGCTCGATGCCCACCGCCCGCAGCAGGGTTTTCCACTTCCAGAACAGGGCATCGGCTTTGAAAGCGATGGAATCGGCCGAGCCGATGGTGGGGTCTCCGCCGCCCAGGATATACAGGTCTCCTTCCAGGGTGCCGTCCTTCACGGTGCCGGTATAGCCCAGCCCGGTCTTGAAACGGTAATCCGGGCCGAAGGCATGCAGCGCGCAGCCAGTGGTCACCAGCTTGGTGTTGGAAGCGGGGGTCAGCCGGAGGTCCGGGTTGTATTCTGCCACGGTATTACCCTGGGCATCGCGCACCATAATCCCCAGCAGGGTACCCTCCAGGGGCCCCTTACCGGCCATGCTATTCACGTATTGCTGGGCGGGGGACTGCGCCGATGCCATACAGGGCAGAAGCGCGCCCGCCAAAATCCATAGGAGACGTTTCATAGGCGCAAAATTACGCCTTTTTTCGCATAAATGATGCCACAGCGAAAAAAACCCGCGCCCTTGGCGCAGGTTCCCCTCCTGAACGGCGCAGGTTCCCGGCCCTGGAACCTCCCGTTACGAACTTTTGGCCGTTTTCTCGTAATGCCAGGTTCCGTGGATCCTCGCGTTACGAACTTTTGGCCATTTTCTCGTAATGCCAGTTTCCTCGGAGCCTGGCATAACTTTGTGGATATAATGTTAAGGTCTATTTGAGCATTTTGCTGCGCAGGTCGTCGATGTCCTGCTGCGGCACACCGATCTTGAGGAGGTATTTGACGATGCGTTCCTGGTAGGTGCCGCTGTCGGTCTCCTTGAAGATGGTCTTGCGCACAGAAGTGTAGCTGTAGTTGTCCCAGTAGTGTTTGTACACGGTGCCGCTCTCTGACATACCCCAGTCGGCCGGGGTGAAGTACGTGAGCTCATAGTCTTTGGCCATATCGCTTTCGCTCACGCCCAGGGCGCCTTCCAGCAGGATGGCCAGGGTGGCGGTACGGTCACGGCCGGCCCAGCAGTGAAAGTAGACGGGCTTGTTTTCCCGCAGGCGCGCCACCACCCAGCAGAACGTATTCTTGACCTTTTCGGGGTTGTCACGGATCATCGTGTTGTATCCGCTGTCAAAGTGAGGTGCGTAAAAGTCGATGTTACTGCCAAGCGGGGAACTTGACGAGGCGGAGCTTTCTTCCTGCAGATCCACTTCGGCCTTGATACCTTCGGCCAGCATTTCTTTTACGCCGTCACTGTTACAGTATTTTTTGCTGATAAGGCCGCCCCGGTACAGCTTGCGGTACACGACGGTTTTGCCGCCATAGCCTTTGTAGCCGCCCAGGTCTCTTCCGTTACGTACATTCGGAGCAAAATAGACCTGGTGCAGCAGGCCGCGGGTGGCGAACTTGCCGCTGGCAATCTCGGTATTGTCGGAGGTCTTGGTTACCTTCCACTGATAGGTGGTATTGGGAACCAGGTTGGTGATGTCCTGCTTGCCCGTGCCGCCGGAAATGGAATATTCCCGGCTCCAGCCGCTTTCCCACACCTTGAGTTTCTGGCTGCTGGAAGAGGCTGTCCATTTAATGGTATAGGTAGGAGGAATCTCGATGTTGTTTTCGCTGGGACCGCCGCCGGAATACTTGGTAACCTGGGTGTACTTCCCGTAATTGTCGCTGTCTCCGTAGGGATACTGCTGGATTATGGAAGTGTAATCCACCTCTTCCAGGTATTTCTGCACGTACTGGTTGGTGGCCAGGAAGGCTTCCTCCGGAGCCACAGGGGTGTCTGTCCAGCCCAGGAGGGGACCGGCGATGGCCTTGGAGAGGGTCCAGTTGGCATCATCGGCCTCGATGTTCCAGTACATCGCGCCGCGAAGGTCTTTATCTATCACGTACTGGGCCTTGAGGGCCACGGATTCGGCATCGTCATAGGTGAGCACCATTTTGCCGGAGGCATCGGTGAGGTAGGGGACCTGGGCCGTATTATCCCAGCGCTTGACGTAGTCCTTGTAGTCGATTTTGCGAAAATAGACCTCGTCCCCGCCCTCGACCCGGCCGAAGAAGGGGATGCCCATCACGATTTTGTCGTAGGGAACGCCTTTGTCGTGGTGCTTCCGGACCGAACCGTCGCAGCTGTGGTAGGCTTTGCCGTCGGTCATAGAAGAAACGTAAAGGGCTGCGTTGTGATACGGCGGTTCGCCCATATCGTAGGACATCACATTCACCCAGTCCAGATAGGGTTCGGCCGTGGCCCAGTCGATATAATCGGCGCTGGAAGATGAAGCCATCGTGATGAGCTTGTCGCTTCCCAGCACACTGCGAAGGTCCTTGAGCAGCAGGGTAAAGTTCTTGGTGTCGTCCTTGGAGGCGCTGATTTTGCCGCCGGCCGTCTGGGTGGGATACTCCCAGTCCAGGTCTATGCCGTCCAGTCTGAATCTGTTGATGGCGTTCAGGCAGTTCTGGCAGAATTTCTTACGGTAGGTCTCGTTGGCCGCCATCTCGCTGAAGTTGCCGGCCCCCCAGCCGCCCACCGACAGCATAATGACCAGATTGGGATTCTTATTCTTGAGGGCGGCAATCTGGGCCAGTCGGGTTTCGTTCTTGATATCCAGGCTCTGGAAATCACTCTTGATGTGGGCGAAGGAGTAGTTGATGTGCGTGAGGTAGGTGGGATCCGGCATCACGGAATCCCAGTAAGTGGCATACCCCAATACAATGAAACCGTTCTTGGGCTGAGTAGCCGGCGGCGGGGTAACTTCGCCGCCGCTGTCGGATCCGCCGCCCTCGCCAGTTCCGGTACCCTCACCGGTACCGGAGCCGGATCCGCCGCCCTGTTGGCCGGAAGAAGGCTTGTTGCTGGGCGGAGGAATGATGTATCCTTCGGTTTTTCCGCTGCAGGAGCAGGAGAAAAGAAGCAGGGATATGAGGGCGATGTGTCTCAGTTTCATTTTGGTGTCTTTGTGGTTACCTCGCAAAACTAACTGATTCAGCATTAAGCATATTCCCAAATTACGCATAATAACTCGTGATTTGCGCAATGTATTCCGGGCCCGTGCCTGGATGGAGCATCTGGGCAGAAAATCAAGTTGTAAGTAACGCTCTTTTTCCTTATCTTTGTCGAGATAAACCCTATCCCGACTATGCTGATAGCTTTGCGACTCCTGGGCGCTATCGCCCTGCTCATTTACGGTATGAAAGTAATGAGCGAAGCGCTCCAGAAAATGGCAGGTCCGCAGTTGCGTCACCTGCTGGGTGCCATGACTACCAACCGCTTTTCCGGTGTGCTCACCGGCGCCCTGGTAACTGTAGCCGTCCAGTCTTCGGCCGCTACCACCGTGATGACGGTGTCGTTCGTGAACGCCGCCCTGCTCACGCTGGGACAAGCCATCTCCATCATCATGGGTGCCAACATCGGTACCACCATGAGCGCCTGGATCATGTCGGCTGGCTTCTCCTTCAACATCACCAATGTGGTGTGGCCGGCTTTCCTGGTGGGTATCATCCTCATCCAGTTGGGTAAGCACCGCTACGTGGGAGACTTCCTCTTCGGCCTGTCCTTCCTGCTCTTTGCCCTGGGCATGCTCAAGCAGGCGGGAACCGATCTGGACCTGGCCAGTAACCCGGCTGTCGTGGACTTCTTCGCCAGCTTCAAGACCAACTATGCCACCATCCTGCTGTTCCTGCTCATCGGCACCATCCTTACCGCCATGGTGCAGAGTTCGGCAGCCCTGATGGCCATTACCATGGTGCTGTGCTCCACGGGTGCCATCACCATCTTCCAGGGTATCGCCCTGGTGATGGGTGAGAACATCGGCACCACCGTCACCGCCAACCTGGCGGCCCTCAGCGCCAATACGCAGGCCCGGCGCACGGCTATGGCCCACATGTTCTTCAACGTGTTCGGCGTAATATGGGTGCTCATCTTCTTCTTCCCCTTCGTGCGTATGGTGTGCGGCATCGTGGGCCTGGATCCCGAGGCTCCCGAACAGAGCCCTACCCAGCTGTCCTTCGCCCTGGCTACGTTCCATACCTTCTTTAACGTCATCAACACCGCCATCCTCATCTGGTTCATTCCTCAGATCGAGAAGTTCGTGTGCATGATCATCCGTCCCAAGAAGAGCGAGGAAGAAGACGAATTCCGTCTGCAGTATATCCGTGGCGGTCTCATGAAGACGCCCGAAATCTCCGTGCTGCAAGCCCAGAAGGAAATTGTCCTCTTCGGCCAGAAGATGCAGTATATGTATGATTTGGTGAAGGAACTGTACAAGTGCTCCGACGAAGAATTCCCCAAACTCTTCGACCGCATAGACAAGTACGAAGACCTTTCCGACCGCATGGAGGCCGAGATTGGCAAGTACCTGGGAGACGTGGGACAGGCCCATCTGTCCGACGAAACCAAGGGCGAGATCCGCGCCATGCTCCGTCAGATCGGCGAACTGGAGTCGGTGGGCGACAGCTTCTTCAACCTGGCCCGTATCCTCAAGCGCAAGCGTGAGAACAAGGTAGAATTCTCCGAAACCCAGGTTAAGGGTGGTATGGAAATGGTCCAGCTCCTGGAAGATGCCCTTACCCAGATGAACACGGTGCTTTCCAGCCCCCGCGGCCAGGTTGGCCTGGGCAAGAGCGCCTACATCGAGGCCCGCATCAACGACTGCCGCAACCGGCTGAAGCAGGAGAACATCGAAGCTCTGGACAAGCACGAATACGGCTACGACAACGGTACCGTGTTCATGGACCTGATTGGCGAGTGCGAAAAGACCGGCGACTACATCATCAACGTCGTCGAGGCCCGCGTGGGCGAGTCGCACGACAAATAGGATATATGAAACGACTTATCTCTCTGGCCCTTACGGCCGCCTGCCTGCTTTCCGGGATGGAGCGGGCAGATGCCTGTACCAACTTTATCGTTGGGAAGAAGGCTTCCGTAGACGGAAGCGTCATTTGCACTTACAACTGCGACGGCTTCGGCTTTGCCTCGTCGCTTGGCTTTTCCGCACCCGGGAAGCACGAACCCGGTGAAAAGGTCGCCGTCCGGGGCTGGGGTCCCGACTCCGCCGTGCACTACATTGCCCAGGCCCCTTATACCTATTCCGTGGTCGGCCTCATGAACGAAAAGCAGGTTTCCATCGTGGAAACCACCTGGGACGGCCGCAAGGAACTGCGCAATCCCGAGGGCTGGCTGGACTATTTCACCCTCATGGAGCTGGCCCTGCAGCGGTCGGCATCGGCCCGCGAAGCCATTGCCGTGATGCATCAGCTGGTGCAGGAATACGGCTACAACGAAACCGGTGAGTCCTTCGCCGTGTGCGACAAGGACGAAGCCTGGATCATGGAGCTCATCGGCAAGGGTCCCGGCCGCAAGGGCGCCGTCTGGGTGGCCCGCCGCGTCCCCGACGACTGCATCAGCGCCTACGCCAATTCCAGCCGCATCCGCCAGTTCCCCCAGGCGAAGAAGGCCGACAAGAAGCTGGGCTTCTGCATCACTCCCGACGGTGAAACCATGTACAGTGCCGATGTCATCTCCTTCGCCCGTGAGATGGGTTATTACGAAGGTCCCGACGCTTCCTTCAGCTTCCGCGAGGCCTACGGTCCGCTGGACTGGGGCGACATCCGCTACTGCGAAGCCCGCGTGTGGAGCTTCTATCGGCACCACTACGATACCGCCGTCATGGATGAATACCTGCCTTTCCTGAACGGCGATCTCTCCAAGCACGACTGCCTTCCCCTCTGGATCAAGCCCGACGCTCCCGTGAGCTACCGCGACATCCAGAACGATATGCGTGACCATTACGAGGGCACGGCCCTGGATATGACGGCCGATGTGAGCGCCGGTCCCTGGGCCTCTCCCTACCGCAACCAGCCCGTGAACTTCGAGGCTCCGGACGGCACCAAGATGTTCCGCGAGCGTCCCATCGGCTGCCAGCAAAGCGGTATGACCATGGTCTGCCGCATGCGTTCCTGGCTGCCCGACGCCCTGGGCGGAATCACCTATTTCAACCTGGACGATGCCACCACGGTGGCCTATGTGCCCGTGTACTGCGGCATCAACCGCATTCCGGATCCCTTCCGCCGGGAGAACAACAACATTACCGAGTTCTCCTTCGACAGCGCTTTCTGGATGTGCAACTGGGTGGCCAACATGGTCTATCCCCGCTGGAGCGCCATGATCGGTGATTTACGGGAAGCCCAAAAGGAACTGGAAGACTATTACGAAGCCGACCAGGCTGCCGTTGAGGAGCACGCCGCCGGCCTCACCGCCGGAGAACTCTCCGACTATCTTACGGCCAAGACCATCGCCTACACCGACAAAATGATGAAGCGTTGGGACAAACTGGCCAAACTCCTCATCGTCAAGCATAACGACCAAATCATGCGTCCTTCCAAGGACGGCGAAATCGTCCCCGGTCGCCACACCTCTCCCGCTTACTCCCCGGCCTTCATCGAAGCCGTGAAGGAAGCCACCGGAGACCGGTATGTGAGGAAGGAGATTTAGGCTGGTTGTTTCCCGGACAGATGAAAGACTATCCGCAAATCAATCTCAGTGAATGGACGCTGGTGGGAGAAGGGTACAATGGGCAGGCCTTTGTATCCGAGGCTCATCCGGGCAAGATGCTCAAGCTGGTACGCACCGAAATAGGCGCGGCCCATAAGGTGGAGCACGAATTCCAGGCATCCAGGGCGGCCGCCGAAATCGGGCTTCCCGTGCCGGAGGTATACGAGATTGTGCGGGACGGGAAAGACCACGGGTACCTTTGCCAGAACATCGAAGGGAAGAAGTCCCTGGCGCGACTTTGCGCCAATCGGCCCGAAGATATCCCCGAGTTAGCTGCACAGATGGCCGATTGGGGCCGGACGCTTCACGCCACCCCCATTCCGGTGAGCGACGCCGTCCCCTCCATGAAAGACCTGCTGCTGACGGCGCTGCAGGAATGCATTCTGCTCACCGAGGCCCAGCGGGAACGGCTGGAAACTATTACCCGGTCCATGCCCGATGTCCAGACCTGTCTGCACGGAGACTTCCAGCCGGGGAACCTGATCCTGGCCGGAGGCAAGCATTACTGGATAGACCTGGGCTGGCTGGCGCAGGGCTGGTATATGATGGACCTGGCGCACCTGTACAAGATGATGGTGGAAGACAGCGTGATTCCCCAGGTGCAGGACCTTACGCACATGACCCGGGAGCAGATGCTCCTGTTCTGGGAGGCCTTTGCCAAGGCGTACACGGGAACGGAAGATGTCGAGGCCCTGAACCGGGCACTTCGGCCCTATGCCGTGCTGGACGTCGTGCGCACGTTCTATCTCCATCCCATGGACGACTCGGACTTCCACACTTTCCTCAGGAACAGAATCGCAGAAGATTTGTCCGAATAAGGGCATTTTCAAAAAGATCATATTTTTTCCAACCTTTCCGGGCCTGCTTCCGTCTAACAGATGAAACCGCATCCCGGGAAGACCAAAATCCCGGGAATCCGGTCCTGGCGGGATGCTGCAGCACGTGGTCAGGACCAAAAAACGGCAAATCCGGTCCTGACGGAGTGCCGGGCGAAAAAATGTGTATATATTTGCACAAATATTCTAACCACGATGAAAAAGATCGCTTCTTTCCTTGTTTTACTGCTGGTGTTGTTCTCTTGCCAGAACAAGTCTGTGAAAGAGCCCGGTTACATCGTTCAGGTGTCGCTGGGGGGCTGGCATACGCCGGATTATACGGCCGAGCAAATCATTGGACGGCTGGATACCGTGAGTGCTCTCATTCCGGTGAAGAAAGTCATCATCGGCTGGAGCCTGGACAAGGAAATATACAAGCAGGTAGGGGAGTACCTGCACGGGAAAGATATCAAGATGCTGCTGTGGCTGCCGGTTTTTGCCGAGACCGAGGAAATGTGCGAGAATTCGGCCGCGGTGGACCTCTGGGGCAACATTCCGGCCAATTACGACCTGGCGGCCGGGGAGGGTTTCCGCTTCAATTGCCCTTCGGATCCCCAGAATGCGGCCAACGTGGTGGCTATCTACGACACTCATTTCAGTGACTGCGGTTTCGACGGCGTATTCCTGGACCGCATCCGCACGCAATCTTTCGTGAGTGGCGTGGGCGGCGTTCTCAACTGCGGCTGTCCGTTGTGCGCCCAGAAGTTCCAGGCCGATGATCTTAACCCGCTGGATTATATGAAAATCGGCTGGGATATGATGGGAGGCGAATTCCTCTCCGTCACCGGCTATACGCCTGCCCAGGGCTTCACCTTCGTGGATGACGGCGTAAATACCTACTTCAAAGTTAAAGGACACGTCGTCAGCGAGGCGGTGGCCTCCATTGCCGATGCCCTGCGCAGCCGCGGGCTGGAGATAGGCATGGATCTCTTCGCTCCCTTCATGGCGCCTTTCGTGGGGCAGGATTATGAGATTCTGTCCAAGCATGCCGATTTCATCAAGCCCATGCTCTACCGCCAGACCTTCGCTCCGGCAGGAATGGGCTTCGAATACGATTTGCTCAAAAAGGCCCTCCCCGGAGCCACCGGCTATCCGGAATTCACGATGGACCTGGACTTCCTGAACTCCCAACTGGAGGCCATGGAACCCTATTCCTGCGCCAAATACCCCGGGATAGAAATCAATTTCCGGGAAGGCGTTGCTCCCACCTCCCCGGAATATGTGACGGAATCTTTAAAGGCTGTCATGAGCCACGGCTTCGACGGTGCCGTCCTTTCCTGGAACATCATGGAAGCCCCGGTTGCCCATATAGATTGCCTGCGCTAATCGGCCTAAAGCTGAATCTTTCTCCCGCGCCAGAAGTCCGGGGTTTCCAGCCCCAGGATACCTGCGAGGGTGGCGGCAACGTCATATTGCATGATGAGTCCCGGGATTTCGTATCCTTTCCGGATGCCGGGGCCGTGGAGGATAAACGGAGTTTCCATTTCCTGCAAGCTCGTTTTGCCGTGACATTTCCCGTTTCCGCCGTGGTCGGAGACAATGACAATAATGGAGTCGTCATAGAGCCCGGCCTCTTTGAGAGCCTCGAAGATTTGGCCCAGATAGCCGTCCAATTCCTCGATCTTGGCCTTATACTCCGGTGACCCGAAACCCAGGCTGTGACCGTCGTGGTCCGGGGAATCGACATGGACGTAGAACAGGTCCGGCTGCTCTTGGACCAGGCAGTCGATGACCGCCTGCGTGGTAACCGCATTATCGGAGCCGGTAGGCCGATGCTCGTCAAAGGCAAGCGTGTCCAAGCAGTACTTAACGCCCTCCCATTCATACAGGCCGATGATTTTAGATTCCGGCTTCTGCGCCCGCATCAGGCTGAATACCGTGGGGAGGCTGCCGTTCTCCGCCACATAGGGGCAGGGCAGGTCCGGCGACTCCGAGTTCCAGCGCAGATAGCCGTGGAGTTCGGAGGGAAGGCCGTTGAAGATGGACGCCCAGTTGATGGCGCTGGACGACGGAAGCACCGAGCGCTTGTGGAGGGTGTAGGTGCCATCGGCCATCAGGCCACGCAGCACGGGGATTTCCAGGCTGTCCAGGTAGGCCGACCCCAGCCCGTCCAGGCCGATGATAAACATCCTCTTGGGTTCGGTAGAACAGGAAACAAGACAGGCGACCGCCGCCAGAACAATCATTAGTTTTTTCATATAATCAGTGGCTTGCACAACAAAGTTATGCAATAATTCGGGAAAGGACAATATGTGGATCCTATTCGGCGGTGAAGAAGGATTCGGGTGCGAGTTCCGTAAAGGGATAGAGGGTGATGTCCGGGGTAACGTCCGGATTCACATACTCATACACTTTTCCGTCCGGCAGGGCGAAGGTGACGCGTGCAATCTGCTGGGTGCCGTTGCAGACACAGATATAGCAGGTTTTCAGCAGCGCTTTGGGATCGGCCTTTTCAACGTAGTCCTTGAAGGCGGGTGCCTCCGACACGGAGACGGGAACCCTGTAGAATCCGTAGGGAGTCATGGCAGAGAAGAAGGCAAAGTACTCGTCGTCGGCATGATAAGCCCACCAGAGGAAGTTGATGATGCCCTTGTTATTCTTGAGGGTCTGCGAAATGACTCCCTCAAGGTATTCGCGCTCGAAGCCCTGCATGTGCTCCTGGACGTAGGCATCCTGCAAGGCAGAGTCTTCCTGACGCGCCTTGAAATCGTCCGTCTTTTCAAATTCACCCCGTTGGGTACGGAATCCCTGCGCCTTCTTTTCGTAGGCGTAATCATAGGAGGCGGTCCCCACGTTGCGGAGCCAGACATTCATGTCCAGATCGGCCCTGCGCAGGCAGGCGGGCATAATCACCTTGCCGGAAGGATCCATGAAGCCGCGCTTCCCATCCTGGATAAATTCGATGCCGGTTCCACTGAAGTACGGTTTTGCCTTTGCATCGTTAACTTCCACAAACTTCAGGTGGTCATAAACGGCGGGAACCAGTTTTCGATAGCTGAAAGCGTAATAGCCCCATTTGCTTCCCTTCCGCAGGAACAAACCGCTGGGGTTGGCGGTAACGCTTTGAATCTCATCGTACTCGCAGTCAATTTCCAGCTTGTCGTTGTACCAATAACCGAATTTATCTCCGGACTGGACGATCCCGTAAACAGGTTCCCCTCCGAAACCGGCCGGAAGGTTACGGACGATGAACCGGGTGGTGCAGTAGTGAAGGCCCTTGTCGGCGTCATTCGCTTGGGAAGCGGGATATAACCTGTAATCCTTCCACTTCCCTTTCATTGAATAATCATCCTTTTTCAGTTTTCCGTCTTCGCGACGCTCTTTGTAGGTTATCATGGAAGTGGGCCAATCAAGGTCTAGATAGTTGTAGACGGGATAATACGGATTCCCTTTCGAAGCGGAGTAATAGCGCCACCCCATCACCCCTTCCGGAACGTTTTCCTGCACGTCCGACAGGGCTCCTGCTTCACGCGCACGGAGCCACTCCTCCAGGAGCGGCACCTGGGCGCCGAGCCCGCTTTCCTTGGACAAATTGGTGACAAAATCATAGGCCGACATATCCCCGTGCATGAAATCCTTTTCCCTACAGGGCTCGGCCGAGGGTATCACTTTCTTATCATAGAGAGCCCTCTGTGCGCCAGTCAGAGGCTGGCTGATCCAGAATCCCTTTACTTCCCGGGTCACCTTGGCCAGTATCGGACGTTCGGCCTTTTTTTTCGTGTCAATCCAATAATAATCTTTCCTCATATCCCAGGTAATTGTCCGATAGCCTTCGTGCTGGGGCACGGTGACGGAGCCGCTTTCCACCCAGGTGAGTTCAAAGGGTACGCCGTCAATGACAAGGGTTACTTTCTGTCCGGTTTGCTGGGCTGCAGCGCTCAATCCAAGCGCCAGTGCCAGCGTAACAATGAAGAGACGTCTCATAGTCATTCGAATTCAAAAAAGGCTGATGTCAGGATGTTCTGGCTGTTTCCGGGCAGGTCGGCATCGTTCTCTATCAGGAAGTGCCGGGCCAGCAGGATGTCCGGGATGGCGCTCCATTCCTCGTAGGCAAGCAGCACCACAATCATATCGCCGCTTTGCAGTGCCTTTTCGGCATGGGGAGCAGCCTGATAGGCCGTCCACGCAGCTTGCTGACTATTAGGAACATACCGGTCCAGAAAAATGGGATACGTTTGGTCCCAACCGTCGGGCAAATAAAAGATCATCTTGTAACGGGAAGAGGTATCGCTCCCCGCATACACGACATCCGACACCACGGTGAAATCCCTCTTGCTCCCATCCTCGAACACAATCTGGGAAAGCCAGATTTCACCACAGGGGACATTGGTAAAACTGCGTTTTTCCTTGCAGGCAGTAAGCAGCAGCAAGGCCAAGGGAAGAATCCAAAGAAATCGTTTCATACGCGTAAGAAGTTCTTTCGCAAAGATACCGCATGACCCATTCACATCCGTGGTGGATTCCACCACAATAGAGGAGTTGATTGTATTTTAGTTGGGGACTGCGCCCTGCGCGTGCACGTGCCAGGGCAATTAACCGGCCCTTTTTTGCCCCAGCTCGTGCTGCAGCATCTCCGGGGGCAAAAAATCGCTGTTTTCTTGCCTTGGCACGTGCTCTGACTAATTATACTGTATGGCTAAAGCACCAAATCTGGCTTTTAAGGCCATGAGTGTGCTTTAGAGGGGGTATGAAAGGGTGCCTAAAGCACAAATATTGGCATGGAAGTGCATGATCGTGCTTTAAACATCTTGGTTTAGCAAGTAACAGCAAGCAGCGGCAAGTAACGGCAGGCAACGGCGCGAAACGGGCAGGCGTAACAAGCAGGTATGAGTAGACACAAAAAAACCGCCGCTGTCATAGCGTCGGGTATATAGCGAGTTTCAGAGGCGGCCGTTGTACCGGGCCAAATCTGTATGTTTTGTCGGTGTGGTAGCGGGAGTGGGTCACGATCCCACGACCTCCGGCCTTGCAAAATATGCACCCGCCGCGCGCAAGGGCTTCTGGCGGTGCATGGTCGTTGGGTAGAGGGATGCGCCGGAGGGAATTGACAAAAAAGGGGACGTGCGAGGGCTTGTGCAGGGAGCGGTCCCGCGCAAGCGGGATTGCGGAACTTGTTCGACGACGTTGGACACGCCGCAGGCGTGGCCACAAAGAAGGAGTTGGACGCAAAGCGACCGGTGCCGCCCCTTTTTTGGCTGCTGACCGGAGGCGCACCCTCTACCCAAAGACAGTCTGCCGCCCCATGGATGAAATTTGCAGAACTAGGCCAAAGATTTCAGATAGGCCTCAATTGTTGGCTTCAGGGCCGGAAGGTCAAGGTCTATAGTGTCCCAAAGTTGCTGTGGCTTGATTTGATAGTAGCCATGAACGAGGACGTGTCTCATGCCTTCAATGGCCCCCCACTCTACTTCTGGATGTGATTCTTTGAATTCTTTAGAGAGCATATAGACTGCCTCACCTATGATTCCTACGTGCTTCACAAAGCCATAGTATACAATAGGGTCTTTCTCGGATTCAGCCGAATCATGTTTCTTTCGGCTTTCTTCGAGGATGTTGATGGCGTCCAGAATATGTTGGAGCCGTTCTTTGTCTCTAACTGGCTCTCTCATAAATCAGAATTTTATCTCTTTCTGCGCTCTCTCTTGCGAAAGGAAGCAAGCAACCGTCCTCTACCAAATCAACCTTGCGGCCAACTGCATCTGACAGTTTAATCATAATTCTGGAGATGGTCAGAAGGGTTATCCGAGCATCTTCGTCATACTGAACCAGAATATCAACATCTGAGTCAGGCGTTTCCTCTCCCCTGGAGTACGACCCGAAAAGCCACGCCCTAATCACGGGCTGCTGTGAAAGCACAGCCCGAATCTTTGGGAGCATGTTATTAACGGTTCCTCGTGCCATATGACGCAAAGATAACGATTCTAGCAATAATAAACAAAAAACCGCCGCTGTCATAGCGTCGGGTATATAGCGAGTTTCAGAGGCGGCCGTTGTACCGGGCCAAATCTGTATGTTTGTTTGGTGTGGTAGCGGGAGTGGGTCACGATCCCACGACCTCCGGATTATGAATCCGACGCTCTAACCAGCTGAGCTACCCCGCCAAAATTTGTTGAGATAGAAGGACTCGAACCCTCACTGACAGAGCCAGAATCTGTAGTGCTACCATTACACCATATCTCAATATCCCCGCGAACGGGACTGCAAATGTACGACTTTTTTCTGAATCCGCAAGGGGGAGGGAATGTTTTTTTCTCAAAAAAACTTTTTGTAATTTTGTAGGTTAGGAATTAGTAACTAATTATGGCCGATAATAACTATCAGCTGGACGCCCACTGCGAAGCTATTCTGGATGAATATCGCCAGAACAAAAACCTGTGCGAAAAGACGGCTATGCAGATCTATGTAGATCTTCGCCGTGTTTTCAATGAGGCCGGTCTTATCGTGGCCTCCATCGAATACCGTGTCAAGACAGAGGAATCCCTCGTCGGTAAACTGGAGCTAAAAGGTCACAAATACAAGAACCTGGGAGACATCACAGACATTGTGGGCCTGCGTGTCATCACTTTCTACAGTGACGACGTAGACAAGGTGGCATCGGCCGTAGACCGTCTTTTCGACATAGACTGGGAAAACTCCGTGGACAAGCGCAAACTGCACCAGATTGACAGTTTCGGCTATCTGTCCCTGCATTACATCTGCCGCAAGGAGGGTTTCCCCTATCGCTTCGAGATCCAGATGCGTACCGTTCTCCAGCACGCCTGGGCCAATATGAACCACGATACCGGCTACAAATCCGGCGTGGAGGTTCCGCGGGACTACATCCGTAAGATCAACCGCCTGGCCGGTCTCCTGGAGCTGGCCGATGAACAGTTCAGCATCATCCGTAACGAGCTGGCCGATTACCGGCGCCGCGTGCAGGCCCTGGTGGCCTCCGGCAACCTGGACGAGGTCCAGCTGGATGCCGATACCTTCCGCAGTTACCTGAACATCAAGCCCTTCGACCCGCTTAACAAGCGCATTGCGGCCGTGAACCAGGCCGAGATTCAGGAAGTGAACCTGATGAACTATCTGGCGGTCTTCAAGACCCTGGGCTGCCAGACCCTGGGAGACATTGGCAAACTGGTCAAGGAAAACTCCGAGGCAGCCTATCAGATTGCCTGCTACCAGATTGGCCTTACAGACCTGGACATCATCTCCTCCTCCCTGGGCCCGCAGGACCTGTGCATTGCCTCCATCGTCAGGTCGGGCGGAGGAAAACTGGAGCTGAAGCGCCTGCTGGATACGCTCAACGGCGAATCCCCCACGAACGAATTCATGGCCGATTACCTGCTGGAGCAGGTTAAGGACCTTCCCTTCATGAACCAATAGACTATGGAACAAGCCAAACTGATATCCCTTTCCGACTATGTCCTCTCCGGCGGCGGCGCCAACGGGGAAAGTTTCGACTGCATCAGCGATCCCAACGTGATGCTCAAACTCTATTTCCCCGGCAAGATCAAGCAGCCTCTGGACGAAATGAATCTGGCCCGCAAGGTGTACGAGATGGGCATCCCCACGCCCGAACCCGGAGAATATGTGGTGACCGAAGACGGCCGCTATGGCATCCGCTTCCGCCGCATCCCCGGCAAGAAGTCCTACTCCCGCGCCACCGGTGACAACCCCGAGAAAGTGCATCAATATGCCGAGGAATTCGCCCAGATGTGCCTTCAACTGCACAAGGTCCACGTGGACACCACCCAGTTCGAGAACGTGAAGGACCGTTATTACCGCCTGCTGGAAGAGAATCCCTTCTTCACCAAGGCCGAAAAGGACGCCCTGGCCAAGTTCATCGCCGATACTCCTGACGAAGACACCGCCGTGCACGGAGACCTGCAGTACTCCAACGCCATCTTTGTAGGCGACAAACGCTATTTCATAGACCTGGGGGACTTCTGCTATGGCAACCATCTCTTCGATGTGGCCATGGTGTACCTCTGTTGCTGCCTCAGTTCAGAGGATTTCATCGAACCCACCTTCCACATGAAGAAGGCCACGGCCATCCGTTTCTGGGAGGAATTCGCCCCCGTCTATTTCGGCTCGGACCGTTCCCTCAAGGACATCGAGGAAGAGATTAAGCCCTATGCCGGCCTCAAGACCCTGATTGTCGAACGCGACTCCCGCTGCCCTATGCCTGAGTTCCGGGAAGTCCTCAAGGGTATTATCTAAAACATGAAGAATCCGGGCAAAATAGATTACGAAAGGTCTTCTACCCTGCTGGGCATCCTGGTGGTGCTCGTGGCCGTGGTAACTCTGGAGGTGGGTTCCCTCTTCCAGTATTATCACACGCGCCTTCTGGTGGAGAAAGAGGCTTATCGTCGTGCCCAAGACAATATCGACCGTGTAGAGCAGGACTTCGCCCTGGTCGTAGACCTGGTCGAAAGCGCCGTACACAACAATCTGCGCATTGCCCGCAATCTGGTAAACGATCCCGAAGCCCTGTGGGATCTCACCGGTGAAATCCTGGAAGATAATCCCATGGTCTACGGATCGGCCGTAGCGCTGGTAGAGAAATGTTTCGCTCCTTATTCCCACCGGGAAGGGGATACCATCCGGCGCGTCCAACTGGGAACCAGGGAATACGATTACGAAAACCAGGAATGGTTCCAAAAGGCCCTGGAGACCGGAGAAAAGGGTTATTGGTCCGAGCCTTACTTTGACGAAGGCGGCGGCAACAAACTCATGACCACCTACTCGGTACCGGTATATGACTCTCATGGCAAAGTGGCCGCGGTCCTTACGTCCGACGTAGACCTGGACTGGATTTCGGACCGTCTCTCATCGGTAGACGAATACCCCTATGCCCTCAAGATGCTGGTGAGCCAGTCGGGTAACATCATGGCTACCAGTCCGCCCAATGTGGGCATTACCCGTATGAACATCGTGGAGCTGTCTGCGCAGATGGAAGACGGGAAGGAATTCGAAGAGGTGAACCGGGCCATACTGGCCGGGGTCGAGGGTGACCGCCAGGTACGCATCAACGGAGAAAAATACCACGTTTTCTATGACCGGATGCACAAGACCGGCTGGGCCATGAGCATCAGCATCTCCGACGAAGATATCTACAGCGAGGTAAGCAACATGAACCGCCGGGTTATCGGCATCCACCTCCTGGGTATCCTGATGCTGATAGTCATTCTGCTGGTTACCTTCTACAACCAGCGCAAACTCATGGTGGTGAACGAGAAAAAGGGCAGGATGGACAGCGAACTGCAGGTTGCCAGCGGCATCCAGATGTCCATGGTGCCCAAGGTGTTTCCGCCCTTCCCGGAGCGCAAGGACCTGGACATTTATGCCGACCTCATTCCGGCCAAGGAAGTTGGAGGAGACCTGTACGACTATTTCATCCGCGACGAGCGCCTTTACTTCTGCATTGGAGACGTGTCCGGCAAGGGTGTCCCCGCTTCCCTCATCATGAGCGTCACGCGCAGCCTCTTCCGCATGGTTTCCAACCACGAAACCAGCCCGCAACGCATTGTAACCGCCATGAACCGCAATCTGGTAGAGATGAACGTGAACGACATGTTCGTCACCTGCTTCTGCGGTGTCCTGGATCTGAATACCGGCCATCTGCGTTACTGCAACGCCGGCCACAACGCACCTCTGCTGCTCACCTCCGCCGAATCGGCCCAGATGCCCGTCATTCCCAACATCCCGCTGGGAATCATGGACGGCCTTCCCTTTGCCGAACAGGAGGTGGACCTGGCATCCGGAGACACGCTCTTCCTGTACACCGACGGCTTAAACGAGGCCGAAGACAACTTGCACAACCAGTTTGGCATGGAACGGGTTTTGCAGGCAGTTGAGCGGGATCAAACTGCCGAAATCCAGGTGCAACACATGCTGAAGTCGGTACAGAACTTTGTAGGAAAGGCCCCGCAGAGCGACGACCTTACTCTTTTGGTAATCCGTTATATGAATGATAAACCCATGGAAACGACCGAGCGTCATCTAATCCTGCACAACAACATTCAGCAAATTCCCCAGCTGGCCGAATTTGTAGAGCTGATTGGCGGCTTGGCCCATTTGGACGCATCCCTTGTGATGAGTCTGAATCTGGCGTTGGAGGAAGCCGTCACCAATGTCATTCTCTATGCCTACCCCGAAGGATCCGACGGCCTGGTAGACATAGAGGCCGTTATCCGGAAGGACCAGTTACGCTTTGTCATCAGCGACAGTGGCAAGCCCTTCGATCCCACCGCCGCTCCCGAGGCCGATATCACCCTGGGAGTAGATGACCGTCCCATCGGCGGCCTGGGTATTTTCCTGGTAAGGAACATTATGGACGACGTCCGCTACGAGCGGACCGATGGTAAGAATATTCTCACGATGACTAAAAATTTGCTATAATATGAACGTTAAGATTATTGAAAACGACAACGTCCTCACTGCCGAACTGAACGGCCGTCTGGACACCGCTGTGTCCCCGGAAGTCTCCGCCGCTCTCCAGCCCCTCATCGACCAGGCCGACAAAACCCTGGTTCTGGATTGCAAAGAGTTAAGCTACATCTCCAGTAGCGGTCTCCGTATCTTCCTTACCGTGCGCAAAGCTGCCGCCGCCAAGGGCGGAAAAGTGATTGTGAAAGACATTAACAACGAAATCCGTCAGGTCTTCATGATGACGGGCTTCCTGAACCTCTTCGAGATCCAGGAGAGCTAAAAGTATGGAAAGAATACTGGACCGTTTTCTGCGCTATGTAAGCGTGGAAACCCAAAGTGACGAAGAAAGCGAGACCCAGCCCTCGGCCGCCCGGGAGTGGGATCTGCTCAAGATGCTGCGGGATGAACTTCAGGCTATGGACGTGGACGTCACCCTGGACGAGTACGGCTATGTGATGGCCTCCATCCCTTCCAATCTGGACAAGGACGTGCCGGCCGTGGGATTCATCGCCCACGTAGACACTGCGCCCGATGCCAGCGGGGCCGATATCAAGCCCCAGATTATCGAGAACTATAACGGCGGTCCTATCGACCTCAAGGGCGTTCCGGGCCTGCAGCTCAAGCCCGAGGAATTCCCCGAAATGCTGCATTACGTGGGCCAGACGCTCATTACCACCGACGGTACCACCCTGCTGGGAGCCGACGACAAGGCCGGCGTGGCCGAGATTATGCAGGCCGTGCAGTACATCGTGGAGAATCCCGATTTCAAGCACGGAAAGATTTGCATCGGCTTTACGCCCGACGAAGAAATCGGCCGCGGCGTAGTCAAGTTCGACGTCCCCCGCTTCGGCGCCCAGTATGCTTATACGATGGACGGCGGCGAGGTAGGTGAGCTGGAGTTCGAGAACTTCAATGCCGCCAGCGCCAAGATCCACATCCAGGGTTCCAACGTGCACCCCGGCTATGCCAAGGGGAAGATGCGCAACGCCATCCACATCGGCCAGGAGCTGGATTCCCTGTTACCCGCAGGGGAGCGTCCCGAATACACCGAGGGCTACGAGGGCTTCTTCCACCTCATTTCCTTCAAGGGAACGGTAGAGGAGGCCGATTTCTCCTACATCATCCGGGACCATTCCCGCACCCGCTTCGAGGAACGCAAGGTCCAGATGCAGCAGGCCGCCGACGAAATCAACGCGCGCTACGGCGCCGGCACCGCCACGGCCGTAATCAAGGACCAGTACTACAATATGCGTGAGCAGGTAGAACCTCACTACCATATTATAGATAAGGCCGTGAAAGCGATGGAGATGGCCGGTGTCAAGGCTAAGATTCAGCCCATCCGCGGCGGCACCGACGGCGCCAACCTCTCCTTCAAGGGCCTGCCCTGCCCCAACATCTTTGCCGGTGGCCTCAACTTCCACGGTAAAATGGAGTTCGTGCCCCTGGAGAGTATGGAAAAGGCCTACCAGGTGGTCTTGAACATCATTTCCCTGTTCGCTGGCGCGTGATGCGTAAGTAGCAGATTGATAGCAAGTTACAAAAAATCCTCCGGGCTATTTGCCCCGGAGGATTTTTAATATCGTATTGATTATCAGCGATTTACAAATCACACCCTATTGACGTTTTGCGCGCATCGAGGCCCACACCGTATAGGCAATGATGCCCAGGAACGGCACAATGGCCACGGCTTCGCCGTAGTTGGCGGCCCAATCGGACAGATACAGGTCCACATTGGCGAATTTGAGGATGGCGCTCACCACGCCCATGAGGGCGCCGCCGGCGATGAAGCCGGAAGCGATGAGAGTGCCTTTCTCCATGCGGGCCGAATTCACGGCGGCATCCTTGGAACGGGTGCTCACGTACCAGGAAATGGCACCACCTACCACCAGGGGAAGGTTCAGGTCGATGGGGATGAACATACCCAGGGCGAAGGGCAGGGCGGGAACCTTGCAGAAGTTCAGGACCAGGGCGATGACGGCGCCGATGCCGTAGAGCAGCCAGGGAGCGCCGCCGCCGCTGAACATGGGCTGGATCACAGCTGCCATGGCGTTGGCCTGCGGGGCTACCAGGGCCTGGTCTCCCACAAAGCCGTAGGTCTTATTCAGTACCAGCATCACGCCGCAAACGGTGACGGCCGATACCGCTACGCCCAGGAATTTCCAGCCTTCCTGGACTTTGGGCGTAGAGCCCAGCCAGTAACCGATTTTCAAGTCCGTGATGAAGGAACCGGCCACGGAAAGCGCGGTGCAGACCACGCCGCCGATGACCAGGGCGGCAGCCATGCCGGTATTGCCCTTGAGGCCCACGGCTACCAGAATCAGAGAGGCGATGATGAGGGTCATGAGCGTCATGCCGCTCACGGGGTTGGAACCCACGATGGCAATGGCGTTGGCCGCCACGGTGGTGAACAGGAAGCTCACGATGGCCACGATCACCAGACCCACCAGAGCCTGCCAGACGTTGTTCACCACGCCGCCGAAGGCGAAGAAGGCGAAGATGGCCAGCAGGGCGATAACCACGCCGAAGACGACGGTCTTCATAGGAAGGTCTTCCTCTGTGCGCAGGGCTTTCTCGTCCAGCGTGCCGGGCTTGCGCTTGAATTCCTTCACGGCCAGGCCGGCAGCGCTCTTGATGACGCCGAAGCTCTTGATGATGCCGATGATGCCGGCGGTAGCGATGCCGCCGATGCCGATATGACGTGCGTAGGTCTTGAAGATCTCTTCGGGGGCCATCTGGCCCACGGTGGTGGTGATGCCAGTACCCATGAGGTCAATGACATCGGCCCCCCAGATGAGGTTCATCAGGGGAATGATCACCAGCCAGACGAGCAGGGAGCCGCAGCAGATGATGAAGGAATATTTCAGGCCGATGATGTAGCCCAGGCCCAGTACGGCGGCGCCGGTGTTCATCTTGAGCACCACTTTGGCTTTGTCGGCCACGAAGGCGCCCCAGCCCATGACGGTGGTGGAGATGGTCTCGGCCCATGCGCCGAAGGTGGCGACGATGAAGTCGTACAGACCGCCGATGAGGCCGGCGGTGATGAGGGTCTTGGCGCTGGAGCCGCCGCCTTCTCCGCTGATGAGCACCTGTGTGGTGGCGGTAGCCTCCGGGAAGGGATACTTCCCGTGCATCTCCTTGACGAAGTATTTGCGGAAGGGAATGAGGAACAGGATACCCAGTACGCCGCCCAGCAGGGAGCTCAGGGCCATCTGCCAGAAGCTTACCTCCACGCCCAGGATGTAGATGGCGGGCAGGGTGAAGATGGCGCCGGCCACCACAGCGCCGCTGCAGCCGCCGATGCTCTGGATAATCACGTTCTGGCTAAGTCCCTGTTTCAGGCCCAGGGCGCCGGTAAGACCCACGGCGATGATGGCGATGGGAATGGCGGCCTCGAACACCTGGCCCACCTTGAGGCCCAGGTAAGCTGCCGCAGCGCTGAACAGGATAACCATGAGGATGCCGACAGCCACCGAGTAGGGGGTAGCTTCGGCATATTTCTGTTGGGGATTCAGGAGAGGTTTGTACTCTTCTCCGGGTTTGAGTTCCCGTTGTGCGTTTTCCGGAAGGGAGACGGTTTTCTTTTCTTCCATTGTGCTTCAGTATTTGCACAAATATAGCCATTTTCTCCGGATAATCACCAAATGGGAAAAACAGTTGGGCCCGGACCTTCCCCAGACACCACGGGGACCTTCCCCAAACACTCCGCAAAAAGTCTCTCAAACACCCCGAAAAAAACCCTCTAATATGCATCGGAGCCGCAAAAATTTCGTAAATTTGTACTCACACAAAACTAGTTACCGTGAACGCAAACGAATTTGATGTTATCATCATTGGTGGGGGTATCACCGGAGCCGGCACACAGAGAGACTGTGCCATGCGTGGCCTAAGAACCTTACTTATTGAACGTTCCGACATAGCAACTGGAGCCACGGGCCGCAATCATGGCCTGCTGCATTCCGGTGCACGTTATGCGGTGAACGACCCCGAGAGCGCCGAAGAGTGTATCAAGGAAAACATGATTCTGCGCCGTATCGCCGCCCATTGCATCGACGAAACCGACGGACTTTTCATTACCCTGCCGGAGGATGACCTGGGCTATCAGCAAAACTTCGTAGAAGCCTGCCAGCGGGCAGGAATCAATGCCGAGATTATAGACCCGGACCTGGCCCGTCGGCTGGAGCCTTCCGTGAATCCGGAGCTCATCGGCGCCGTCAAGGTGCCGGACGGCAGCGTGGATCCCTTCCGCCTGTGCGCCGCCAATATGCTGGACGCCAAACTGCACGGTGGCCAGGTGCGCCTGCACACGGAGGTAACCGGCTTCATCAAGGAAGGAGACACCATCAAGGGTGTGCACACCTATAACCACCAGACCGGGGAGAAGGCCGATTATTATGCGCCTGTCACCGTGAACGCCTGCGGCATCTGGGGCCAGCACATGGCCGAGATGGTCGGCGTCAAGGTGGGCATGTTCCCCGCCAAGGGCGCCCTCCTCATCTTCGCGCACCGCGTGAACAACCTGGTCATCAACCGCTGCCGCAAGCCTTCCAATGCCGATATCCTGGTTCCCGGAGATACCGTCTGCATCATCGGCACCACCTCTACGCGCATCCCCTTCGAGGAATGCGACCATGTGGCGGTGACCCCCGACGAGGTAGACCTCCTCATCACCGAAGGTGCCAAGCTGGCGCCGTCGCTGTCCTCGACCCGCATCCTGCGCGCCTATGCCGGTGTGCGTCCGCTGGTCAGTGCCGATGACGATCCCTCGGGCCGAAATATCTCCCGCGGCATCGTATGCCTGGACCACGAAACCCGTGACGGCATCAAGGGCTTCATCACCATCACTGGCGGCAAGCTCATGACCTACCGCCTCATGGCCGAGATTGCCACCGACGCCGTTTGCCGCAAACTGGCCGTGGAGAAATCCTGCCAGACCGCCGAGATTCCGCTCCCGGGCTCCGAAGAAAAATCCTACGAGGCCGTGGCCCAGAAGATCTGGGAAAGCCCGACCATGGCCCAGAAGGCCGCCGCCGCCCGCATGGGCACCCGCGCGGAACGTATCCGCACCGGCAACAAGCGGGACGACGCCCTCATCTGCGAGTGCGAGGAAGTGTCGGTAGGGGAAATCAACGCCGCCATCGACCGCCTGGAAGTGAGCACCCTCACAGACCTGCGCCGCCGCACCCGCGTGGGCATGGGTACCTGCCAGGGAGAGTTCTGCGCCTGCCGCGCCGCCGGCCTCCTGGCCAAGGCACACGGCTGCGTAGAGCGCGAGAGGGCCGATTTAGAGGACTTCCTCCAGGAACGCTGGAAGGGCAACTTCCCCATCGGCTGGGGAGATACCCTGCGGGAAGCCGAATATACGCAGTGGGTCTATAAACACGTGTTAGGCTTATGAAATTCGATACCGTTATCATAGGTGGCGGCCTGGCCGGCATGGTGGCCGGCATTACCCTGCAGAAGGCAGGAAAGCGCACCGCTATCATCAGCACCGGACAGAACGCCCTGCATTTCTTCTCGGGCTGCTTCGAGAGCATGCAGGACCCCGACCATCGTGTCATCGACCTCTTCGCCGAGGCCGGCGTGCGCCTGCACTACACCCCCGGCGTACGCCTGATGCCCATGGGCACTTTCAAGGAATCGGCCCTGGCGCTGGAGGACATCGACCTGTTCCCTACGCCCCAGTTTGCCCGGAAGGCGCTCATCGTGAACTTCCTGGGCTACCACGATTTCTTCTCCTCCTTCCTGGCCCAGGGCCTGGAAAAGCAGGGGATGAGCTGCCGCGTCCGTTTCCTGAACCTGCCCGAGATGGAAAAACTGGAGCAAAGCCCCAGCGAAATGCGCTCGGTGCAGATTGCCCGCACCATGGACCGCATCTGGGAAAAGGTGGTGCAGGAAGTGCGCGTACTGCTGAAGGACGAAGACGTGGTAATCCTGCCGCAGGTCTTCGGCCTGCAGGACATTTCGGTTCCCGGCCGTATCCGCCAGGGCATCCCGGCCCGGGTGGTCTTTGCCGGCACCCTGCCTCCGTCGGTTCCCGGCGTGCGTACCCAGATCCTGCTCAAGAAGCGCTACGAGGTTCTGGGCGGCACCTATTTCATGGGAGACGAAGTCCTGCGCGCCCACACCCACGACGGTGTGGTCCATTCAGTGGCCACCCACAACCTGGACAATCACTACATCGAGGCTTCCGACTTTATCCTGTCCACCGGCACCTTCTTCTCCAAGGGTTTGGTTTCCAATCCTTTCGAGGTGTATGAACCCATCTTCGGCCTGGATGTTACCTACCGCGAAGACCGCAACGAGTGGTACAATCCCGCCTTCCGCGAGGATCAGCCCTATATGCAGTTCGGCGTAAAGGCCGACGAAAAGCTCCACGCCCTGCTGGGCGGCCAGCCGCTGGAGAACCTGTATGTCGCAGGTTCCGTGCTGGGCGGCAACCGCCCCGAATTCGGCACCGCCGCCGGCCAGGCCATCCGCACCGCCCTCTTTGCCGCCGATCAGATCCTTCGTCGCTCCGCTCCTCAGGATGACAGTTGTCATTCTGATTCCCCTTGTCATTCTGATTCCCCTTGTCATTCTGAGCGAAGCGAAGAATCTAAAGAACAGTAGTCCATGAAGTTACAAGAATATACAGAGAGCAAGCACAATTTTGAGGAGTGCATGAAATGCACGGTGTGCACCGCATACTGCCCCGTGCTGCAGGCCAATCCGCTGTACCCCGGCCCCAAGCAGGCCGGCCCCGACGGCGAACGGCTGCGCCTCAAGGACCCGTATTTCTTTAACCAGGCCCTCAAATATTGCCTGAACTGCAAGCGCTGCGAAGTGGCCTGCCCCTCCGGCGTGCACGTGGCCGACCTCATCCAGAGTGCCCGCATCAAGTACGACCACACCCCGCCCAAGCTGCGGGACCGCATGCTGGCTTCCACCGACTTCATGGGCAAGTTGGCCCGTCCGGTCGCTCCCATCGTGAATGCCGTTACCGGTCTGGGCATTACCAAGACCGTACTGGATGCCACCCTCAAGATAGACCATCACCGCACTTTCCCCAAGTACAGTGGTATGGGCTTCGAATCCTGGCTCAAGCGTCACCGCAAAGCCCAGGCAGAATTCCCGGAGCAGGTAGCCTACTTCCACGGCTGCTATGTCAACTATAACTATCCCCAACTGGGTAAGGACCTGGTCAAGGTCCTGAACGCCCTGGGCGTGGGAGTCCAGCTTCTGGACAAGGAGAAGTGCTGCGGCATTGCCCTCATCACCAACGGCATGTCCGAAGAAGCTCGCAAGCACGCCCTGCACAATGTAGACGAACTGCGAAAGGCTGTGGTGGAAAAAGGCCTCAAGGTGGTTACCACCTCCTCTACCTGCGCCTTCACCATGCGTGACGAGTATCCCAACCTGCTGGGCGTAGACAATGCTGCCGTGCGGGATTCCCTGATGCTGGCCACCCGCTTTATCTTCGAGAAACTGGAGAAGGGCGCCCAGCTCAAGTTCAAGGCCGGTTACCATAAGAGAATCGCCTACCACACTCCCTGCCATCTGGAAAAGATGGGCTGGGGCATCTTCTCCCAGAAACTGCTGCAGATGATTCCCGGCATCGAGTTCACCCTGCTGGATTCCAACTGCTGCGGTATCTCGGGTACCTATGGCTTCAAGAAAGAGAATTACGAAATTTCCCAGGCCATTGGAGAACCGCTCTTCGCCCAAATCCGTTCCATCAATCCGGATGTGGTGGCCTGCGACTGCGAAACCTGCAAATGGCAAATCGAGATGAGTACCGGCTATCCGGTCCTGAACCCCATCTCCATCCTGGCCGAAGCCCTCGAATAAAGACTATAATATTATAATACAATGGCTCGTTTTTTAGATCCACCCAAACCCAAGGCGCAACTCCCCGCCGAAAAGATTGACCCCGAATACAAGGCCATGCGCCTGAAAGTATTCCTGGGCGCTTTCCTGGGATATGCCGCTTACTATTTTGTCCGCAAGAATCTTTCCCTTGCGGCTCCGGACATGATTGCCGACGGAATCCTGGATGCCGGCAAGGTGGGACTCGCCATGTCGGCGGTCTCCATTGCCTACGCCTTCAGTAAATTCGTGATGGGCAGCGTCTCCGACCGTTCGGACGCCCGCAAGTTCCTGGTTATCGGCCTCATCCTGTCGGCCATTACCATGATGTCCGTGGGACTCATTCCCTTCGGTCAGAATACGGCCGTGAACACTTCCATCATCTTCGTGCTCATGCTCATCGTGGGTTGGCTCAGCGGCTTTGGCTGGCCTCCTTGCGGCCGCATCATGGCCCACTGGTTCAGCCAGAACGAGCGAAGCTTCAAGATGAGTATCTGGAACGTGTCCCACACCATCGGCAGCTTCTCCCTGGGCTTCCTGGCCATCGCCGGTGTTTCCCTGGCGGCCGATATGGGCATTGTCCAGTCCTGGAGGGGTAACTTCGTGTTCCCGGCCATCGCCGCCCTGGTGGTAGCCCTGTTCTGCTGGTGGGCTATCCGTGACACGCCGGAGTCCTGCGGTCTTCCCGCCGTGTCCGACTGGCGCAACGACCACAGCGGCATCAAGTCCAAAGGCGCTGCCGGAGAGAAACTCCCCTTCAAGGTGCTCTTCGTAGACTATGTTCTCAAGAATAAGCTTCTGTGGATCGTGGCTATCTCCAACGTGGCCGTGTATATGGTCCGTTACGGCATTGGCGACTGGGCTCCTACCTATCTGCAGGCCAAGGGCATCATGACGGCTGCCGAAAGTAAGATCGCTTTCTCCGTGCACAACATCGTGGGTGCCGTGGGAACCATCGCTTGCGGCTGGGCTACTTCCAAGATTTTCAAGGGTCGCTGCGCTCCCATGAACGTCATCTGCATGCTGCTCTGCGGAGTGGGCGTGGTCCTGTACTGGATGGTCGGTTCCGGCGTGGTTCAGGTAGAACCCCAGATGCAGAAGGTGCTGGTTTACGTTGCCCTGTGCATGATTGGCTTCTTCATCTACGGCCCCGTTGCCCTCACGGGTGTGCAGGCACTTAACCTGGTTCCCAAGAACGCAGCCGGTACGGCCGCCGGTTTCGTGGGCCTGTTCGGTTACCTCGTGGGAGACGCCATCTGCTCCAAGATCGTCGTCGGCGGTATTGCCAGCGGCAGCTCCTGGGATGCAGCCATGCTCTCCGTAGCCGTGGGCGCCCTCATCGGCGTCGGCCTCTGCGCCATCCTCATCCCCAGCGAAAAGAGACTGGCTCAGCAGTAATTGGCACTGGCGCCTTTCTTTCTGATAATCAGTATATTATAAATAATCGGGTGCACTTCCAGGTGCACCCGATTGCGTATAAAGCGCTGGAAATCAGCGCGATGTGTGCCAGGCTAGAAGACCAGCAGGAATAATCCGGCGGCCAGGCAGGCGCCCAGCATGGGGCCGGCAACCGGTACCCAGCTGTAGTTCCAGCCGCTGTCTCGCTTGCCCTCGATGGGCAGTACGGCGTGGGCGCAGCGGGGACTCAGGTCGCGGGCCGGGTTCATGGCATAACCGGTGGTTCCGCCCAGGGACATACCCAGGGCCATGATCACGCAGGTGACGGGCCAGGCGCCGATAGCGCCGGTAGAGGCCGATACGGGACCCACCTGGAAGGCATTGCCTTGTGTGCCCAGGGCCAGGATGAGGAATACCAGCAGGCAGGTAGCGATGAACTCGCTCAGGAAATTGCGCCAGGGATTCCAGATGGCGGGCATGGTGCAGAAGGTGCCCAGCATGGTGTCGGGTTGGTCGGCCGTGGCCTTATAGTGGTCCTTGTAGAAGACCCATACCAGCACGGCTCCTACGAAGCCGCCCAGCATCTGGGCAACTACATAACCCAATACCTGACCCCAGGCAAATTTGCCTGCAACGGCCAGGCCCAGCGTTACGGCCGGGTTCAGGTGTGCGCCGGAAACGGGACCGGCCACCAATACGCCCATCATCACGGCCAGGCCCCAGGCCAGGGAGATCACTACCCAGCCGGCACCCTGTGCCTTGGATTTGTTCAGGGAACAGGCGGCGCATACGCCGTCGCCAAAGAGTACGAGCACCAGCGTGCCCAGAAACTCAAAAACGTAAGGATTCATAGTTCTATTTAGTAGATACGGTTCGCTTAATGGCATCGGCCCAGCCAGCCTTGACATCGGCCACGTTGGCGCCGGAAGGAGTGAAGGTACGTTCGGCCTGCCACTGCTTCTTGATTTCGTCCAGGGAACTCCAGTAGCCCACGGCCAGTCCAGCCAGGTAGCAGGCGCCCAGGGCGGTGGTTTCGGTAACCACGGGGCGTACCACGGATGCGCCCAGGATATCGGCCTGGAACTGCATCATGAGGTTGTTGCGGGAAGCGCCGCCGTCCACCTTAAGTTCGGCCAGGGGAACTCCGGCGTCCTTCTGCATGGCGTTCACGATGTCCATGGTCTGGAAAGCGATGCCTTCCAGGGCCGCACGGGCAATGTGTGCCGCCGTGGTGCCGCGCGTAATGCCGCAGATGACGCCGTGCGCATACTGATCCCAGTACGGGGCGCCCATGCCGGTGAGGGCAGGGACGAAGTACACGCCGCCGTTGTCGGGAACCGTGGCCGCCAGGGCCTCGATTTCGGAGGAGGAGCGGATAATGCCCAGGCCGTCACGCAGCCACTGGACCACGCTGCCGCCCACGAAGATGGAGCCTTCCAGGGCATAGTTCACGCTGTTTCCAATCTTCCAGGCAATGGTGGTAAGGAGGTTGTTCTTGGACAGGATGGGTTTTTCTCCCGTGTTCATGAGCAGGAAGCAACCGGTGCCGTAGGTGTTCTTGACGCTGCCGGGGGCCGTGCACATTTGGCCGAAAAGGGCCGCCTGCTGGTCTCCGGCAATGCCAGCGATGGGAACCTCGTGCGCGAAGAGAGTGGTCTTGGTGTGGCCATAGACCTCCGACGAAGACTTGACCTCCGGCATCAGGGAAGCCGGGATGCCCAGCAGTTCCAGCATCTCCTTGTCCCATTCCAGGGTGTTGATGTTGAACAGCATGGTGCGGGAGGCGTTGGTGACGTCGGTCACGTGCACCGTGCCGCGGGTGAGCTGCCAAACCAGCCAGCTGTCCACGGTGCCGAAGCGCAGCTTGCCGGCTTCGGCCTTTTCGCGGGCTCCGGGAACGTTGTCCAGGATCCACTTGATCTTGGTACCGGAGAAGTAGGCGTCGATGATGAGGCCGGTCTTCTGCCGGATTTTGTCCACCAGGCCGCGGGCCTTGAGTTCGTCGCAGAAGGCCGATGTGCGGCGGTCCTGCCAGACGATGGCATTGTACACGGGAATGCCGGTTTCGGCATCCCAGACGATGGTGGTTTCCCGCTGGTTGGTAATGCCGATGGCGGCGAGGTCCCGGCCGCTGATGCCTACGCGGGTGATAGCTTCGGCAATGACGGCGGCCTCGGAGGACCAGATTTCCATGGGGTTGTGCTCTACCCAGCCGGGCTGGGGGAAGTACTGCGTGAATTCCTGCTGGGCTACCGAGCAGATATTGCCTTCGTGGTCGAAGACAATGGCCCGGGAGGAACTGGTGCCCTGATCCAGGGCTAAGATGAACTGTTGCATTACTTTTCGGGAATATAGGCGCAGCCTGCACCGTTGGGATAATTGCCCACGGCAATCATATTGTGTACGGTTTGCAGGAAGTTGGATACCTTATGGATATACATTTCAGGGTTTTTCTGGTAGGAATTGGCGTGTACGGCGCCGGGGCACACGTACATTTCCTTGTAACCCTGTTTCTTGGCATCGAAATTCATCTGCAGGTGGCTGAAGGGGACGAAGTCGTCGGCGTCTCCGTGGATGAACAGCATGGGGACGGTGCTCTTTTCCAGTTGTTTCACCGAGGAAGCCTCCCAGAAACTCCATCCATATTCTTTCTTGGTAACCATGCTGGCGCTTTGCAGGATGTCCGGCGGAATGAAGCCGAAACTCTGTTTGCGGGTGTTGTTGAACTGGAGCACGACGGAGGCATAGCCGCAGTCTTCCACGACGCACTTCACATAGTCGGGCAGCGGGTCTCCGCTGGCCATCATAACCGTGGCGGCGCCCATCGATACTCCGTGCAGCACCATAAAGTTGTCCTGGAACAGTTCGTGGGCGATGGGAATCCATTTTTCGATGTCGTAGCGGTCGTACCAGCCCATCTGGATTTCGTCACCCTCGGAATAACCGTGGTACTGCAGGTCCGGGAACAGGACGTTGTAGTTGAGGATGTCGCGGTACATACGCACCAGGTACAGGAAGACGATGTGGTTGTCCGTGTAGCCGTGCACCACGATGGCGGTGCCGTTGGCCTGGGCCGGGTTGGCGGCGGGCACGTAGCAGGCGTGGATCTTTTTGTCGTCCCAGCTGGTGGTCCAGGTGTCCTTGAGGATGCCCTGGGCCTTGAGGTTGTCGTACCAGGCCGTGCTGCCGGGCAGCAGGGAATCGGCCTTATGGCGCGTGCGTTCGATGTCGTCTACCCCGTGCGGCGTGGGCTGCAGGGCATAGTGGGACATATATTTGCCGGCCATACAGCCGCTGAGAGAAAGGGCCACCAGACCCAGATAGAGAAGTTTTTTCATATTAGAAGATGTAGTTTAGGCCGATGTTGATGCCCAGGCCTTCGCCGTCGTTTTTGTCGAAGCACTTGCCGAACTCGAAGTTGATGTTGAAGTTCTGGTTCATAATGATGTGCAGGCCGGCACCGGCGCTCATATGCAGTTTTTCGTTCTGGCCGGTGTACATCTTGGAGGCCAGGACGTCATTGCTCTCGGCAAGTTTCTTTAATTGTTCCAGACGGTAGGGCTGGACCACCATACCCAGGTCGAAGAACGGATTGGTGGCCAGGATGAAGTTCTGGTTAAAGAGTTTGAAGCGGGCGAAGCTCCAGCGCAGTTCGAAGTTGCCCCATACATAGCCGTTGCCCAGGAAGCGGTTGATGACGGTACCGCGGATGGTGTTGGTGGTGCCCAGGCCGTCGGTGATGATATTCTTGCGGTTGATGGGCATAATGGTTTGCAGGGTGTAGAACGGGGAATTACCGGCGATGAGGCCCTGGTAGGCTACGTGACCGCCGAAGACCAGATGGTCCGGCACCAGGGTGAAGAACTGTTTGTAGTGGACGGCCAGTTTGAGGTAGTCGTTGCGGTAGCCGTTTCGGTTTCCGTTGAGGATGTCGGGCGAGCCGTATACGAAGAGTTCCAGGTTGGAGCCCTTGCTGGGATTGTTCTCGTGGTCGCGGGTGTCAAAGACAACGCCGGCCTTGAACTCCAGGTGGGAGCCGCCGCCTGCTTCCTGTGCCGGGATGACGTCGTTCTCTACGTAAATGTCGTAGAGGGACCTGTCAAGGGTGCGGTCCGGGTCCAGGCCCCTGTTCTCGGCGTGTCCTACCTTATACATATTATAGGCGATACCGCCCACCCAGCCCCAGTGGCTTTCTCCAATCTTACCCTGGGCGGTGAGTTCCACGCGGAAGTTATCGCGGCGCATCAGGTACAGGCCCTGGCCGTCTACGATCTTGTCCATATCCTTGAGGTAGCGGGCGGCGGCGCCGTTGAAGCCATAGAAGTTGCTGGTCTTGTTGCCCAGGTAAGTAAGGTCTGCCGATACGCGGATGCCGGGGATGAAGTACTTGCTGTCGAAGAAAGCGTGGTACACGGAATTGCCCTTGGAATACCAGGAGGCCTCCACGTTGGCCTTCCAGACATAGTCCGGATAGACGGTGCCGTCTCCGTACCAGTAAATATCGGTGAGGGCGCCGTAGTGCCAACCCAGGTCTGAGGAATAGCCGATGGCCGGGAGGGGGCCGAAGTTGATACCGGTTTTGACGATTTCTTTTTTACCTTTATCCTGTGCGAAGGCCGACATTGTTGCGGCGACGCACAGCAGGGTTAAGATAAGTTTTTTCATAAAAAGAGTCAGTTTTAGTTGTTCGGTTTAGTATTTACAAAGCTACGAAAAAAATATTTCTCAAAAAAGTGAAAAAAAATTTGTCGGGTGAAAAAAAATTTCTACCTTTGCAGTCCCGTTTGAAACGGGGGTAGTTCATTGACAATACTGAGAGAATAGATTAGAGGTAAAGCAAAAGATAGAATTTAGTCTGTAGTTTTATAATACGGAATTTTCGTAATATAGATTGTGGACTACAATTTCAATAGGCAAGAGCAAA
>Ga0247611_10000590_pt1 | contig 73102 bp, 58 predicted proteins | sample 177DNAGHGhighgp2_FD_192422 | JGI IMG/M metagenome (GOLD analysis project Ga0247611, IMG submission 192422) | Sheep rumen microbial communities from Palmerston North, Manawatu-Wanganui, New Zealand - 1770 DNA GHGhigh gp2 | ecosystem: Host-associated > Mammals > Digestive system > Stomach > Rumen...
CTCTGGATGCCCATGGCGCGCATCTTCTCCCATGTCTTCACCGAGCCCATGGAGGCATAGCCGTCGGCGTCGCCGTGGATGAAGAGCATGGGTGATGTCTTGAGGTCGAAGCTGAACTCGGGTACGAGCAGGTCGCTATCCTCATTGCCGCCCGTGGCATTATGCCCGTCAGCGCCGTCGGTCAGGGCATAAGCGGGATAGATACCGATGCCCCATTGCACGTTGCAAGGCTGGCGGTCGATGGCATCGATGGGTAGGTAGGCTTGATGCTGCGACGAGGTGACACCCATGAGGGTGAGATGCCCGCCGGCACTGCTTCCCATGATACCTATTTTATTAGGATCGAGTCCATAGCTCTCGGCCTTGCTGCGTACGAGTCGTATGGCTCGTTGCAGGTCCTGCCATGCTGCGGTGTGCTTGGCCAGATGGCTTTCGGGAGCTGGACGCGGTGTGCGGTAGCGCATCGTGACGACAGTCATGCCTCGCTCGTTGAGATAGCGCCGTGCGGGTGCCACTTCGAAGCCGTTGGGGTCGTTGCCCTGGTAGCTGCCGCCGGAATATATGATCTGTATGGCCTTTGTCTTCAGTTCCTTGGGGAAGTGCCATTCGATGTATGGCTTGCCTTGGTCCTCCTGAACGTTGGGCATTTTCCCCTCGGGCCAAACGTCCTCGGTCACCTTTTCGCTACGTGCTTCGTCGCTTGAGAATCGCGTTATGAGGCTTTCCTCGGGCTGGAGTTCGCCTAAGAAGCCCATCTGACGCATGAACTCGATGCCGCGTTCGAGTCCGAATGCTCCGTGACCCTTGTTGGGATAGAGATGGAGCTCGGCCGGCACTTTGTGCTTTCGCATCTCGCGATAGATGAGCGTAGAGCCATTGGGCGTATAAGGATCCGTGCCGCCGTGGTGAAGACTGACGGGGCAGGTCTTTGCATCGAACTTGAATATGGAGGAGAGGTGGACGTCAGTGCCATAGCCTTGACGCGTGGCGGGAGTGCCCGTTTCGCCGTCGGTGGTGACGTAGGCTGGAGCATTGATAATGGCCCAGTTGATGTGACATGGCACGGTGTCGAGCTTGTCCACAGGGTTGTAGGCAGGGGTGAGGGCACTGGTGGCCAATAGCGTAGCAAGATGGGAGCCTGCTGACATCGAGATGACGCCGATGTGTTCAGGGTCGAAGCCGCGCTTTCGGGCTTCGCTGCGCACAAGTCGTACGGCGCGCTGTCCATCCTCCCATGCCGTCTGGTAAATGGGCAGTCCTTCGGGACGCGGGGTGCGATAGACAAAGTTGACGCATTGGAAGCCAAGCTGCGTGAATGTCTCGCGCCACTGCTTGATGAGACCTACATCGCAGCAGTTCATATAGGAACCACCCGAGATGAGGATCATGCATCCCAGCGGTTTTGTGCCTTTGGGCAGGGCTGGGGCGTCGAACCATTCGAGGTAGGCGACACGGTGCTTGTCGGCCTTGAAATCCTTGCTGCCAGCCTCGTCGGTCATGGCCGCAATCTGGTGGGGCTGAGCATCAGGCATCTTTCCCTTGGGCCAGATGGCTTCTCGTTCCCAGGCAAAGGCTGGGGTTGCGACGAAGATGAAGACGAAAACGAAGACGGAGGCGATGGACGACATCGAACGGCGAATCGCAGAAGTGGGCTTTTTCATAGTGCTGAAAATGATGAATTAGTGATTTCAGGAGACAAAAATACAAAGAATATGTTGAGGTGTGGTTTCTTTTAGTGTTAATTAAATCTAAACACTCTTGCTCGTGTGAGGGAATTGCTGTATTTTTGCGACAAGAAACAAGACGAAGACGAAAACAATTCATAATTCATAATTCACAATTCATAATTCACAATTCACAATTCACAATTTATAATACGAAAACGAAAACTAAGACGAATCATATAATGAAAATGAAGATCATAGCATACACATGTCTGCTGCTGTTCGTGTCGCAGGTGGCATGTGCTTCCGATGCTGTTCGCCGTCGCGGATGCAGGGTGGGGATAGAGAATGGAGAGTTTATGGCTCGTCGCGCTCAAGTGTCAGGTAATGTCAGGAAACAGACACCCTATCTCGGTGAGCGTCATCAGCTGGTGGTGTTGGCATCGTTTCAGGGCAAGGACTTCATCAACGGCCCAGCTGCTGCGATGGAGGAGTGGGACAAGATCTTCAACACTGAGAACTACAGGGAAGGTCGGTATGTGGGTTCGGTGCACGACTATTTCATGGCACAGAGCTACGGGCAGTTCAGCTTGAGGTTCGACCTCATGTTCGTTGAGTTGCCTGACGGCCTCGAGAAATACCGCAGTAATGATTACGATGACGAGAATTCTCAGTATTTGGTCGATGACATCGTGGACGTGTTATCGACGAAGGACATCGACTGGAGCCAGTATGACTGGGACGGTGATGATTTTGTGGATCAGCTGATGATCATCTATGCGGGCAAAGGGCAGAATGACGACGGTGGGTCGAACACGATATGGCCTCATCAGCTGTGGCTCAGCCTGCACAGTAATTTGGAGACGGAAGATCCAACCGACTACCGCAGCTACCGCGACGTGACGAGCGGAGAGAAGGTGTATCACGTGGACTGTTATTGCTGCATTCAGGAGTTGTCATCACAGAGCGAGACGAATTCGCCCTTCGGCACCATCTGCCACGAGTACAGCCATTGCTTCGGTTTGCCTGACTTTTATTTCAATAATAGTGTGGTTTGGGATTGGGACCTCATGGATAGCGGCAATTACTTGGGTGGTGGTTTCCACCCTTGCAGCTATTCGGCCCACGAACGCATGGTGATGGGTTGGCTGGAGCCGATAGAGCTGAGTTCACCGACGCACATCGATGACATCCCGGCCTTGGAGGATGAGCCGACGGCGTACCTCATCCGCAACGACGGTGCCGAGAACGAGTATTACATCGTCGAGAATCGCCAGCGAAAGGGATGGGACGAGTTGCTACCCGGCAGCGGCATCGTTGTCTTCCACGTCGATTACGATCCGATGGTCTGGGTGTCCATCAATGAATGGCCTAATACCGGAAGCAAGAAGCGTTACCATATCTTCGCTGCCAACAACATTAGCAGAAAAACGGGGAAAAAGGACTGGGCTTATCCTTATGTGGTCAAAGACGAGACGGGTTACGAAGTGGTGGAAAACGACAGCCTGACTGACACCTCAAAACCTGCTGCAATACTGAACAACACGAATGCCAACGGCAGCCTGCTCATGTCGAAGCCCATCACACGGATGACGGTGGATGACGGCGGAAGAGCCTCGTTCGTGTTCATGGGCGAGGAGATGAATAGGGTAGAGGACGTGAAGGAAATGAAAGATGGAGCCATCTACACCATCAGCGGAATACGCCTCAACACGATGCCGCAGAAGGGCTTCTATGTCCGGGATGGAAAGAAATACGGCCTATTTCAGTAAGACGCGTGAGTCTAAGTAAGTCTGAAAAGCTTCTTTGTAGAGGTCGCCGATGGGTAGCTCGGTTTGCGGGTCGAGGATGACGCGGTTCTTGTTGACCTCTTGAATCTTGTTGAGGTTGACGATGTATGACCGATGAATGCGCATGAAGGAACGTGGCAGACGTTCTTCCATCTTCTTCATCGACAGCAGCGTGATGATGGGCTTGGGCTGAGCATCGGTCCACACCTTGAGGTACTCGCTCATGGCCTCGATGTAGCGTATGTCGGCGATGTTGACTTTGACGATGCGTGAGTCGGCTTTGAGGAAGAGGCTGTCGTCCTCGGCTGACGATGGCAGGGTGGTGATGCGTTCCCTGATTCTTTCGGCTGCACGTTGGAAATCCTGAAGTCCGAAGGGCTTGAGGAGGTAATCGACGGCATTGACGCGGAAGCCTTCGACGGCGTACTCGGAGTAGGCCGTGGTGAAGACAACGAGGGGAGGCGAGGCCAGTGACTTGACGAAATCCATGCCGTTGAGGTCGGGCATATTGATGTCGCAGAAGATGGCATCGACGGTGTCGTGCGCTAAGAAGGCTCGTGCCTCAAGGGCACTTTGGCACTGGGCGGCGAGCGTGAGGTACGGCACTTTGTTGATGTAGGCCACGAGCTGTTGGAGCGCTAAAGGCTCATCGTCGATGGCAAGGCAGGATAGTGAATGGTAGGCCATTGTTTGAGGTGAGTGTTTAGGGATGAGCGGGGATGGGGATGATGAGTTGGGCGGTGTAGGCCTGGGGCTGGTCGTCAATGTCGAGGGTGTATTGTTGTGGGTAGATGAGATCGAGCCGTTTGCGAACGTTGTCGAGTCCCACGCCTCCCCGTTCCTGGTTGGGCGTTTCGGCTTTGGAGTTGCTGCAGATGAAATGCAGGCGGTTGTCCTCGATGGTGATGGAAACGTTGACGAAAGACTGGCGTTGATAAGTGATGCCGTGCTTGAAAGCGTTTTCGATGAAGGTGATGAGGAGCAACGGGGGAATCTCGCGGTCGGGAACGGCATCAGGGATGTCGAGCGTGATCTTCACCTTGTCGGTGTAGCGCAACTGCATCAGCGCGACATAGTGTCGGATGAATTCGAATTCACGAGAAAGCGGAACGCCCTGTTTGTTGCCCTCGTAGAGCACGTAGCGCATCATCTTGGACAGCTCGACGATGGTGTCCTTCGCCTTCTCAGGATCGATGTCCACGAGGGCGTGGATGTTGTTGAGGGTGTTCATGAAGAAGTGTGGATTGATCTGGTAGCGCAGGTACTCCAGTTGCTGCTCAAGATTCTCATGCTCGAGCTGGGCCAGCCGCTTGCGGTCGTCACGGCTGCGGAAATAGCCCTTCAGACCGAGGTTGGCGGCAAATAGGAGTAGGAGGATGAGGACGTCCAGTATGTCGTGCTCTCGGATGAAGGGTGGCTTGTCGTGATGCGGACGGAACTCGCCGGGAAAACCATCGGGAGCTGATGGAGAGGGATGGCGGAATGAGGGACGATGGGGCGTTTGTGTGTCTGCGTGTGGCTGGTCGAAAGGCGGATGGTTGTCCATCTGTTCGAGTTGCGGCCTGTGTTCTCTGGGGCCACGCTCCGGGCGGTTGCATTGGTAGATGGTAAGGGCGGTGAGGATAACAGCCACAGCTGAGAAATAGGCGACACGGCGGTGGCGGTGTACCAAAAGGGGGGCAAGGAAAAAGTTATGGATGAGAAAGAGCAGGAGATAAACGGCGAAACGGCGCCACACGATGAAGATCTCGTTCCAGTCGAATGAAAGGTTGGGATCGCTGGCGGTGCGGACATAGAGGCTGAGGAGCGGTGCTGCAAAGAGCACGCTCCACACGACTACATATATGATATGCTCTTTGCGAGACTGATTCATCGAAAAGGTAGCTTTCATTATTATAACGAATCAACCAAATGATTATTGTTCTTTTTGACTAGTAATTAATATCATTAATTAATACCATCGGCCATGTTGTCCGCCTCCAGGCTGTCCGCCCATGTTGTTGCCGCCGGAGTATGCGGAGAGGGTGACGCTGGTGCCGTTGCTGAGGGAGGCGTCGGTGATGGCGATGCCACCGAAGTGCGATGTGCCGCCGCTGACGCTGACGCCCGACTGCAGGGATGGTTGCGAGGCAGCGGAGACGACGAGGCCGGAGCCGGCACTGGAGGGCGTACGGAAGGAGAAGGTGTTGTCGGCACTGGTGAGGGCATACCACGTGGAGGCGCTCCACGACGTTGCGGCATAGCAGGTTTGCGAGAGCTGTGAACCGCTCTCGAGTCCTCCGAGTGCAACAACGGTGCCTCCCGTGAGATACAGCTTGTAGCCGCCCTCGCTGTTGGCGTCGATAGCTACCTCGGGCGAACCGGAGCAAATGGCATAGACGGTGCCGTCCTGGATGTAGCAGTTGCCGTTGGCATCAAGTCCGTCGTTGCGCTGTCCGTGGGCATAGACATAGCCTCCGCTGATGGTCATATTGCCTTTGGAGTTGATGGCGTCGTCGTAGGCATAAGAAGCTACTCCGCCACCCGTGATGGTGAGTTCTTTCTTCGTCTCAATGCCCTCACCGTTGCTGCCGCTGGTGCGTACCCAGATCGTGCTGCCGCTGACGTTGATGTTCCCGTCTGCCTTGATGCCTTTGGGCGATGAGGTGTCGTTGTTGCTGGCGTACTGGCTGCCAGTGGTGACAATATATACGGTGCCTTCGTTGAACTGTGCATCGGTATCAATGTTGATACCTTTTCCGCCAGCTCCGGTGCTTTTCAGCCGGAGCTCGCCTCCGTTGATGGTCAGCGTGGAGTCTGTTTTAATGGCAGCAGCCCCCTTGGCCTCGCGTTCTTCGCTGTCGTAAGCGCCGCCTCCAGTGGTCAGCACGGTGGTTCGTCCTCCGTTGACGATGATGTGGCTTTCGCAGTTGAGTCCTTTGGCAGCGGCGGCAGAAACCTCCACGTTGAGTATGCCTCCGTTGATGAAGATGCCATCGTTGGCTTTGATGCCATGGTTGGCCGTGGAGCGGACATAGATGTTGTTACCTTTAGAAAAAGTGATGTAGTCGGCGCAGTGTATGCCGTTGTTCGTGTTTCCGATCACGCGGAGTGAACCTGTTCCGTTGAAGAGTAGTTTGCCTTTGGCATAGAGTGCGCCTTTGTGGCTGCCGCCCTCAGCATCGGTGAGGGTGTTTGAGGTGCCGTCGGCGAGAATGATGAAAGCGCGCTTGCTGCTGAGAAGATTCAAGGCTGCTGAGTCAGGGTTGGTGATGCTTACCCCATTGAGCTTGACGGCATATTTCTTGTCGCCCACAACGGTGAAGGAACCGTTGTCGGTGGTGCCGGAGAGCACGTAGCATACGTTCTTCGTTTCGCTGTGGCTGGCGGTGACATGATGGCCGTTGACGGTGACCTGTACGCCATTCTCGTTCTTTGCCACGGGATTGTTCATATCGATGCTCACTTCCGTCGTGAAGTCGCCGTTCCCGAGCATGTCCTCCTCCTCGGGATAATAGGCATCGGCTACGTCGGTGGGCTCGGCTGTGGTGTTGTCGATGGTGATATCAAAAGTTGCCAACTCACCGGTGGTCGTTGACGTGCCGCTGCCGCCGGGAACCATGCCGGAATTGTCCCTCACGGACCCGTCATCCTCAAACGAATCATCGGTTGTGCAACAGGTCATCACTGCAAAGATGGTAATAAGTGACGAAAAAAAGAATATCCTTTTCATAACGAAATAATTTTAATAATGATGAATGATTTCGGTGCAAAGGTATGGTTTCAACGGCATATAGCCAAATATATTCAATCAATCGGCTATTCCTTTCAGCAAAACCTGAAATAGCAGTGTCTCATAGGGCTTCGCGGGTCATGATTCGTCATGATTAGGTAGTGGGTTACGAGGACTTCGGGATTAAAATCATTTATTTTGGGTATTGCACAAATCGTAAAAAGCCTGTACCTTTGCAGCCGCAAACAGAACTTAAAATGAAAGTAGCAGTAGTTACATTGATCATGGCAGCGGCATCGATAGGTGCCTCAGCGCAAAATGCGGAAAGCCAGACGGTTGATGCCGTGACTGGCGCCTCGCAGCAGATGGCCGTCAAATCCTCATCAACAAAGGATAATCCTCAAACGGAGGGCTACAGCAAGCTGCGTGTGGGTGGTTACGGTGAGATTCTGGCCTCGTTCATGGGTTACGGCACAAGCCGTTTCAACGGCACCACGAGCGGCAATACCTACGAGCGTCGCAATAGCATCAGCATCCCTCGCTTCGTCATTGCCGGCGACTATCGTTTCAACAAGCATTGGAACCTTGGTGCCGAAATCGAGTTCGAGGCCGGGGGTGTCGGCATTGAGACAGAGATGGAGGCCTCGGAGAACGGCGAATACGAAACAGAGATGGAGAAAGGCGGTGAAGTGGCGCTGGAGCAATTCCACCTTACCTATACTTATAATAAAGCCTTCAACGTTCGTGTGGGGCACATGGTCTTGCCCGTCGGCCTGACGAATGCTCATCATGAACCCATCCTGTTCTTCGGTACGGTGCGTCCCGAGGGTGAGACGACCATTATCCCGAGCACGTGGCACGAGACGGGTCTGTCGGTTTTCGGCACGGTGGGCAGCGGTTATTCACGCCTGTCGTATGCGGCTTACGTGACAGCGGGTCTCAATGCCGACGGCTTTGGCCGCGACCATTGGGTAGCCGACGGCAAGCAGGGGCTGTTCGAGACGGACAACTTCACAAGCCCGGCCTACACCGCCCGATTGGAATACGAGGGTGTGAAGGGGCTGCGTATTGGGGCTACTTACTTTTTTTGCAACGACGTGACGGCCAATGCCGACAAGCGTTACAAATATTCGAGCGTAGGCCGGTCGCATCTGAATATCGTTACAGCGGATGCGCAATATCAGCATCGCTATTTCACGGCTCGTGCGAATGTGATCTGGGGCCAGGTGGACAATGCTTCGAAGCTCAGCGCTGTGAACCTGAGCAACAAATCGAACTATCACCACGGTGCCATGCATCGCGTGGCTCAAAATGCGTTGGCCTATGGTGTGGAAGCCGGCGTGAATATGCGCTCGTTCATTCATTGCAAGCACATGCCAGCGCTGTATCCCTTTGCACGCTATGAATACTTCAACCCCCAACAGAAGGGCGAAGCCGGACAGGCCATGGATGCCCGTTGTCAAGTGAGCAAATGGGTGGCAGGCGTGAATTGGTTCGTGTTGCCCAACCTTGTCGTCAAAGCCGACTGGAATACCCGCCGTATCGGCACACAGCGAGTGTTTGGCGGAGGACGCTATAACCGCGAAAATGAATTCTCGCTAGCGGTGGCTTACGCAGGGTGGTTCTGGAAAAAGTGAAAAGTGAAAGAGTGAAAAGTGAAAAATAAGAATTTCCTTTTAGCTTGAAACGTGTAGAATAGCATAATACAAACTATTAAACTAAATATCAATCAACGATGAAAAAGTATTTTATGACAGCGGCCCTCGTGATGGGCACAATGGTTTTCACGGCCTGTAGTAAAGATGATCCTACGCCTACCCCCGGTGGCGAGGATGATGCACAGCCCGCATTGGTAAGTGTGGAACAGATTATCGACGGTTGTATGGACATTGCCAACGAAGTGGGTAATGCCAAGATCGGCGATCCTTTAGACTTGTGGAACAACGGCGACCACACCAAGGCTTTGTATGCCGTAGAATCGTGGTACAGCTGGCATAGCCGCGAGGATTACTCCAACAACATTCTTTCGATTCGTAATGCTTTCTATGGCACACGTGATGGTAGCATCGGCACCAACTCGATAGCATCGCTGGTGAAGGCAAACAGCGAAGGGCTTTTCAAAAACGTAGATGGAGCCATAGATAAAGCTTATCAAGCCATCCTTAATATCCCCGCTCCTTTCCGCAACAACATCAATGCCCCGCAAGTGACGGTAGCGGTGACGGCTTGCAACGAGTTGGAAGAGACGCTGAAGGCGTTGAAAGCTTATCTCCAACGCACGGATGGCGTGAACAGCGATGATGTGCTGCAACCCATTCTCGTGAGTTATGTGAACGCAGTGGTGCTGCCGACCTACAAAGATCTCAAGGAAAAGAATGCAGCCCTTTACGCAGCTGCCAAGGCTTTTGCCGCCAGTCCTTCAGACGATAATTTCCAACGTTGCTGCAACGCATGGTTAGAGGCTCGCACACCTTGGGAGACGAGTGAGGCCTTCCTCTTCGGCCCTGTTGATGCGCTGGGACTAGACCCCAATATGGACTCATGGCCGCTTGATCAGGAAGCCATTGTCAACATCCTCAATTCCGGCGAATTCGAAAACATGGTCTGGGGTGAGGGTGACGACGATGAAACCGTTGAGGCCAAGCAGGGCGTTCGCGGTTTCCACACCATGGAGTACCTTATCTTTAAGGACGGCAAGGCACGTACCGTCAATGGCGGTACGAGCACCGAAGCTGCTGACCTCGACTACACGGCAGCCAACGCACGAAGTTGGGGTAACTATATGGTACAGGTAGGCAAGCTGCTGGAAGAAGATGCCACGGCGCTGTACAACGCATGGACAGTGAGCTACGAAGGTGGCAGTGCCTATAAGGATCTGTTCCTTAGCCATGAAATAGATAATGATGATGAAGAAGAATAATAGTTTTTATTTCGCAATCGTGTTGACGACGGTCATGAGCATGGCCGTCGTTAGCTGCTCTAACGACGAAGGCCTCAGCGAGGGTGATCTGACCGTTCCCAAGGGCTATGCGCTCTCGGCCGGAACGTCCACCATCTATAGTAGCTCATCGTTCGCTTATGACTCTGAGGCCGATTGGGTTACGGGCGAATTGAAACGCCGTTTCATTCGGGGTGACAAGCTCTACGATGATGCCCGCACGAGTTCCAATGACTATGGCGGCGGCCTTGGCCCTGTGTATGCCGGCTATTCCTGTGGCTCGTGTCATCGCAATGCCGGCCGCACGAAGCCAGCCCTGTGGACACAGACGGGTACGGATCCCGATGGCACGCCAGTATATGGCAGCGGTTCTTATGGGTTTTCGTCGATGCTGGTTTATATCACGCGCAAGAACGGTGCTTTCTTTCAGGACTACGGACGTGTGGTTCATGACCAAAGCATCTATGGCGTGACAGCCGAAGGCAAGCTCGAGTGTCGCTGGCATGCGCAGCAATTCCAGTTCCCCGACGGTACGCCCTATGAACTGGTGTATCCCGAATATACAATAACCGACTGGTATAAGCCCACCTATCGCGATACCGACGAGCCCATTCGCCCGGAAGATCTGTTCTGCACAGTGCGCATCCCGTTGCGACATGTTGGGATGGGACAGATGATGGCTATCGACCCCGCAGAGATCGAGGAACTGGCACGCCGATCCAACTATCCTGAATACGGAATCTCGGGTCGCGCCAACTACATCAACGAGCGAGGCCGTTTGCAGCTGGGGCTCTCGGGTAATAAAGCACAACATGCCGACCTCACTGTGGAACTGGGTTTCTCAAGCGATATGGGGGTTACGAACAGTCGTTATCCCGAAGAGATCTGCGAGGGACAGCGCCAGATAGAGCAGGGCTCGATGATGGGCTTGCTCTATGACCAGTTGGAAGTCTCAACCGAGGACATGGAGAATGTTGACTTATACCTGCATACGTTGGGAGTGCCAGCCCGCAGGAATGTGAACAACAAGACCGTTCGTCGCGGCGAGCAGATGTTCTTCGAGGCAAAATGCCACCTGTGTCATGTGACGACGCTGCATACTAAGCCTCGCGGTGCAAAACTGCTGAACGGCACCGAGTTGCCACTCCTGGGCAACCAGACCATCCATCCTTACAGCGATTTCCTGCTTCACGATATGGGGTCGGAGATCATGGGTGTTGGCTTGGACGACCACTATGTCAGCGGTTTGGCACGTGGCAATGAGTGGCGTACGACACCGCTGTGGGGCGTGGGCCTGCAACAGACGGTGAACGGTCACACCTATTTCCTGCACGACGGTCGTGCACGCAATTTCACAGAGGCCATCATGTGGCACGGCGGTGAAGCCGAAGCTTCGAAAAACATCTTCGCAAAGATGTCGAAAGACGACCGATCGGCGCTCATCAAATTCCTCAAAAGCCTGTAGGTGGTTGGACGCGGACGAACCGCGTCCCACAGGACCTTTAGGTATATAAAAATATTAACAGGACCTGTAGGTAAATATAAAAATAAACAGTAAACCATTAGCATTATGAAACGAATTATATTTATTGCTTCTTATCTATTATTATTCATGGCCTCCTCCCTGAATGCTCAGGAAGCTTCGGCTATCGATATGGAGAACGGTGTGCTGGGCATCGCCGACGACCGTGGTTTCACCCTGCAGTCGAAGAACGGCAAGTTTGTGTTTAAACCATATCTGATGTTGCAGACGCGCGGCCAGATGAACTATTACGACGACGAAGGTTTGGACAAGGCCTACAACCAGGACAACGTCGCCAACTCCGGCTTTGCCATGCCGTATGCCATACTCGGCTTCACGGGCAAGACTTTCGGCTGTCTGGACTACAACCTCAGCATCAATGCAGCAGCCACGGGCGCCAATATCCTTCAACAGGCCTGGATTGACTACGCCATCAGTCCAGCAGCCCGTTTCCGTGCCGGTAAGTTCAAGACACCCTTTACCCATGCTTATTTGACCACGTTGGGCGAGACGCTGTTCCCCATCGTTCCGACCTCACTCACGGCATCCACCATCATGCCTCACACCCTCAATGCCGTAGCTCCCCAAATTGCTACGGGTTTCGATGTCGGCGTGCAGTTTCATGGCATCGCTCAACTCAACCGCAAGCCCGCTAGTTGGCTGATGGGTTATGAGGTAGGCCTGTGGAATGGCAGCGGATCTGCCGTCAATGGCGCCACGAAGACCTTCTCCGATGACTGGCATATTCCTTCGTTGCTCTATGCCGGGCGTATTACTTTCATGCCTTGGGGACGGATGCCGATGACGCAAGGTAATGCCCGAATGCTCAACGGACGCCACATGCAGTTCGGTATCTCCGGAGGACTTAATGTGGAAAGCGAGAGCGAGAGCACCAACGATGCACGACTGGGTGCCGAATTTGCCATGCTTTACAATCGCTGGTACGTTGGGGCTGAGGCCTACTGGATGCACGTGGGGTTCACCAAGCGGCAGAAGATCAGCGACACCTTTAACTATTGGGGTGCCTATGCACAGCTGGGCTATTTCGTGAGTCGGTCGGTACAATTGGGTGTGCGTTATGATTTCATGGATCGCAACGGCACCACGAAGGACGGCTTCCTCAATATGCCTGCCGTCGTCTGCAACTATTATATTCCCAAAGTGCACCTGAAACTTTCGGCTATGTACCAGTTCACAGGTCGCTATGGTCACGCCACACAGCTCGATCGCGACAACGACGACCTCGGCGTCAGCACACACCACGCTTCGCTCCAAATGCAATTCAGTTTCTAATGATGATGACCAAGCTACAACCATACCGTATCCTGTCTCTTCTCGCTTTCCTGCTCGTCTTGACTTCCTGCGATTCCGGTGACATCGTGGAGAACGACACAGAGCAGGAGAGCAACGGATACACCGTGAGAATGAACGCCATCGTATCTGGAATGGCCGCACTGTCAGATAAATACACCCTTGCGCTTGCCACGTTCAAGGCTAATGACAACTATGCCCTTACGGTTTATAGCATCCCCTCAACCTCAACGGACAACGCGGAGGTAAGCGTCGTGGCATCCAACATCACCAGTGATGTCAGCACCGTGGAACTCGTGGTCACCAACCGCCTGCGCCAACGTGTCATCTCATTGGCCAGCATCAATATGGCCGACTACGCTGCAGCCACCGACACTATCCGCATGAATGTGGGAAACGTTGAAGTCGGCATGACGGGCATTATTCAACGGCATGTCTTCAACGCCTCGTGCATTCAATGCCACGGTGGCAATGGTGGCAATGGCGCTGCTGACCTGAACCTCACAGAGGGTCATGCATTGGCCAATCTCAAGGATGTTGCCAGCACACGCAAGGAGGGCACCTTCCGCATCGTCAGCGGCAATGCCGGCCAGTCGCTGCTTCATCGTATTCTGGCCGAAGGCGGCGAGGACATTCTACATTACAATCACACCGAGGTACTCACCAGCCAGTTCAAGAACGACGCTCCCGCCGTTCGTACGTTTATCGATGACTGGATCAACAGCATGAAGAAAGATGAATAGGAACATGATATATTTCGAGGACTTAGGCGTTACAGCCCAAGTCGCATCATTATGCCCCGTCGGAGCTGTCGGCGAGTGGCATGTGATGCTACACGTTGAACCCCGCCGCACGAGCTTCGACGATCAGCTTCGCCGACTCTACGCTGCTGAGGACCGATTGCCGTCCATGCCCGCTTTCGAGGGTGCTCAGTATATACTCAAACGCTACTTCCTGTCGGACAGTACCAATCAGCAGCCGCTCATGCGCCAGCAACCCGAGGTTGCCGTCTCTGTCATCCAACAGCCGCCTCTCGACGGCTCAAAGGTTGCAGCTTGGCTATACCTCACCCGTGGGCAGCAGATTACGTCGGAACATGGCATGGTGGTGGCTGCACACAACGGCTATCAACACTTGTGGCAAATGGGATTCGTCAGTCCTCAAGGCGATTCGGCACAGCAGACCGAAGCCATCCTTTCTGCCTATGAACAACAGCTGCAACACTTCGGTGCCACCTTGGCCGACAACTGCGTCCGCACTTGGTTTTTCGTGCGTGATGTCGATACCCAATATGTCGGCATGGTACGCGCTCGTCGAGAAAACTTCATACAACAGGGATTGACTCCTTCTACCCACTACATTGCCTCTACGGGCATTGGTGGTGGACCGGCAGACACGAAAGCCCTCATCCAGATGGGCACCTATGCCCTTACCGGATTCCAGCCCAGTCAGCTGCGTTATCTCTATGCCAAGTCTCACCTCAATCCCACCTACGAATACGGTGTCACATTCGAACGCGGCACACGTGTAGAGTATGGCGATCGCTCGCACATTTTCATCTCCGGTACAGCCAGTATCAATAATCGTGGTGAAGTGTTGCATGTCGGTGATATCGTCAAGCAAACCAAGCGAATGTGGGAGAATGTTGAAGTGCTGCTCCAAGAAGGTGGAATGGACTTCAACGACGTGATGCATCTGGTGGTCTATCTGCGTGACACCGGCGATTATGAAGTGGTAAACGAATTGTTCCGCCAGCGTTTCCCCGACATCCCCACCGTTATATCTCTTGCTCCCGTATGCCGGCCTACGTGGCTTATTGAAATGGAATGTATCGCCGTCAAGGCAAATAGTAACCCTCAATATCCTCATTTCTAATGAACAAAATTTCCAACACCCTCCGAGTGCTGCCCTTTGTGCTTCTTGGCGTAGTGGCTGTCGTCATTGCCGTAGCAACCGTTGTCGAAAACAACTACGGATCGGACTATGCCCATCATAGCATCTATGGGGCGTGGTGGTTCATAGCCCTTTGGTTGCTCACCGTCGTAGCAGGGTGCTGGCTGCTCGTGAAACGGAAGATGTGGCGGCAGCTGCCTGTCATGCTCCTTCATGTAAGTTTCGTCGTTATTTTGGCAGGAGCTTTGATTACGCACATCTTCAGCCGCAATGGTATGACGCATCTGCGTGAGGGTGAAGCAACGCGCATCTTTTGGGCAAAGGACGATCAGGGAGCATACACCGAGGCTGAGACGATGCCTTTTTTTCTGGCGCTCAAGGATTTCTCCGTCATTTACGATGCCGACAGCATCACGCCTTCCGATTATGTCAGTCAAGTGGTGATTGGCACGGAAGGTGGTGAAGAGCAGGCAACGATTTCCATGAACAACATTGGACGTGTTAAGGGCTATCGTATCTATCAGACCTCCTATGACGACGATTTCCGCGGTAGCGTGTTCTCCGTCAGCTACGACCCTTGGGGCACAGCGGTCACCTATACGGGTTATCTTCTGCTCGCTCTTAGTATGGTCTGGGTATCAGTGACCAAGCGCCAGCAGAAAAGCCACGATGAGCATCATCGCGCGTCCTGGCTGCCTACCCTGTTGTTGGCGCTCTGCGGTACGGCCATGGCTTCGTATATGGTCATCGCACTCTGCATGAGGCCACTCGTGCCCATTTTGCGTTCACCCTTCCTTTTCGTACATGTCGGCACCATCATGCTGAGCTATATCCTGTTGGTGGTGAGCCTCCTACGTCGTGAAGTGCTGCGTCCTGCCGTTTTCCTCTTAGCTACCGGCATCTTCCTCGGAGCCGTATGGGCGAATATTTCATGGGGAACTTACTGGTCATGGGATCCCAAAGAAGCATGGGCGCTCGTCACGTTAATCGCCTATAGTTTGCCTCTGCACCAGAAGAGTCTGCCCTGGTTCCAATCCATGCGCAACTATCGGATTTATTCGCTCCTCGCATTCGCAACGCTTCTCATCACGTATTTCGGAGTCAATTTCTTCTTTGGCGGAATGCACAGCTACGCTTAAGCTCCAGCACACGTATAGACGTATGGCTTTACGCGTATAGACGTAAGAGCTCACACGTATGGACGTATAAGCTCACACGTATAGACGTGGCGGCTTATGAGTATTTAGCTCTTTGGGGAAATAATGATTCTAGTACTTGATGTGGAGCTCTCGCAGGATGTCGGAGATCTTTTCCATGGTGGTGAGACGGGTGGGCACGAGAGGCAGACGGAGCTGATTCTCAATCATGCCCATGGCATGGAGCATGGCTTTAACGCCTGCGGGGTTGCCATCGACAAAGAGAAGCTTGAAGAGCTCGGTGAACTTGTGGTGGATGTGTAAGGCAGAGGCGTAGTCGCCTTGAAGTGCAAGGCGCACCATGCGTGAGAACTCGCGCGGCAGGGCATTACCAATGACTGAGATGACGCCCACGGCTCCCAGTGTGATAAGGGGGAAGGTAATGCCGTCGTCGCCGGAAATGACGTCGAAGCCTTCTGGTTTGTTCTTGATGATGTCGTCCATCTGCGTGATGTTGCCGCTGGCTTCTTTGATGGCGACGATATTCTCGAAGTCGCGTGCCAGGCGCAAGGTCGTCTCGGCGGTCATGTTGACACCCGTACGCCCTGGTACATTATATAATACGACAGGCACGGGTGAAGCTTGAGCGATGGTGCGGAAGTGTTGGTAGAGTCCTTCTTGCGAGGGCTTGTTGTACATAGGGCAGACGCTGAGCACACCGTCGATACCTTTCCAGTCGGTGGTCGTGAGTTCTTCGACGACGGCAGCAGTGCAGTTGCCTCCGCATCCCATGAGCAGGGGCACCCGACCAGCTACGCGCTCGACGAGTGTATCGCGGAGCCAGCGCTTCTCGTCGCGAGTGAGGGTCGGTGTCTCGGCTGTGGTGCCCATGATGCACAGGAAGTCGGCACCATTCTTAATCTGGTATTCGACGAGTCTGACGAGGGCTTCTTCGTCGATACTTCCGTCTGTGCGAAAAGGCGTGATGAGCGCTATGCCGAGTCCGTGGAATTTATTTTGTGCCATTGTGTGGGTGTGGGGAGTAAATTAGCTTTTCTTGAAGAAATAGACGAAAGTGGCGATGCCTTCCAAGGCCGTCTTTCCCGTCTCCTTGATTTCGATGTTGAAGCGGATGCTCATGCGAATGGCACCGCGCAGGTTGGCAAGGGCTTCCATGAAGGTGTTCAGACGCACGCTCTGACCTGAAAGAACCGGTTGACCGAACTTCATCTTGTCCATACCATAATTGACAAGACGCTCGAGGTTGTTCACCTGAATAATCTGATCCCAGAGGTAGGGAAGCAGTGAGAGGGTGAGATAGCCGTGGACGATGGTCTGATGGAATGGACTTTCGGTTTTGCAGCGTTCTTCATCGACGTGGATCCATTGGTGGTCGAGCGTTGCATCTGCGAAGAGATTGATGCGCTCCTGGTCCACTTGGAGGTAGTCGCTGGAGCCTATTTCCTTGCCGAGGAGCTTCTCGAAGTCCTCGTAACTGTTGATGATTACCCTATTCATATATTCAATCTGACGATTTACGAATTACAATTTATGATGTCCTCATTTCAATTTCGCTGCAAAAATACTGCTTTTTGTCCAAATCTACTGCATATTTGCCGCTTTTTTGCATGAAAACTTGCTAAAGCGCGTGATTTCGTGTAATTTTGCACCCCAAAAGGAGAAATTATGAAACCTATTTTCATTGCAGGACCCTGTGTCATCGAGAGTGCAGAGCTGCTTGATGTGGTGGCTACAGAGCTCGTTCGTTTGCAAAAGACGTATCATTTGGACCTCTATTTCAAGGCGTCGTTCGACAAGGCTAACCGCACCAGCCTGACCTCATATCGAGGTCCTGGTTTGGAACGCGGCTTGCAGATGTTGGCCGACGTGAAGGCTAAACATGGGCTGCGTTTGCTCACCGACATCCATGAATCGTGGCAGGCAGCGCCAGCTGCTGAAGTGGTTGACGTGTTGCAGATACCGGCTTTCCTTTGTCGCCAGACGGATCTGCTCGTGGCAGCTGCCAAGACAGGTAAGGCGTTGAATATTAAGAAGGCTCAGTTCCTCTCGGGCGCTGATATGCAGTATCCTGTTGAGAAAGCTCGCGAGAGCGGTGCCATGGACGTGTGGCTAACGGAGCGGGGTAATGCGTTTGGTTACAACAACTTGGTGGTAGATTTCCGCAACATCCCCGATATGCTGAAATGGACATCGCGTGTGGTGATGGACTGCACTCATAGCGTGCAGCGTCCGGGAGCAGCGGGGGGCAAGACAGGCGGCAACCGTGAGTTCGTGCCGTCGATGGCATTGGCCGCCAAGGCGTTCGGAGCCAATGGTTTCTTCTTCGAGACACATCCCGATCCCGATCATGCGCTCTCTGATGGTCCCAACATGCTCGCGCTGGAGGATTTGGAAAGAGTCATCCTATCACTTATCAGCTAATTTGTTCATCATCTATTTATGACTAATCATATGAATGTAAGAGAAGTGGCTGCGCGTTGCCTGCGTGATGAAGCAGATGCTATCCTTCAGGCCATTCCTCAACTCGACGACGCTTTTAATCGTGTTGTCGAGATGATTCTTGGCTGCGAGGGCAAGGTCGTTGTCACGGGGGTAGGTAAGAGCGGTCATGTTGCCGCAAAGATTGCCGCCACGCTGGCTTCAACAGGTACCCCGGCTTTTTTCCTGAATCCTCTCGATGCTTTTCATGGCGATCTCGGCATGTTGTCGGGCAAGGACATAGTGTTGGCTTTTAGCAACAGTGGACAAACCGATGAACTGCTTCGCTTTGTGCCTTTCCTCCACGAACACCATATCCCGCTGATAGGCGTGTCGGGTAATCCCGAGTCGTTGTTGGCACGCAACAGCGATGTACACGTCCTGATGCATGTTGCCCATGAGGCGTGTCCGCTGAATCTGGCACCTACGAGCAGCACTACCGTTCAATTAGCTTTTGGCGATGCCTTGGCCATAGCCCTGATGGAGGTCCGTCATTTCGATGCCCGCGATTTTGCTGAGTTGCATCCCGGTGGCACGTTAGGCAAACGCCTGTTGTCAACGGCACACGATGTGATGCGTACCGAGGACTTGCCAACCATCTCGCCTTCCATGTCGTTGGCTGAGGCCATACTTATCGTCAGTCGTGGTAAGATGGGAATGGCTGTAGCGATGGAGGGCGAACGTGTCGCTGGTATCATCACGGATGGTGATGTGCGCCGTGCGATGGAACGAATGCACGAGGATTTCTATAATGTTCGCGTAGCAGAGGTGATGACGACTTCGCCTAAGTGTGTGTCAGCCGACACGAAACTCACTCAGATTCAGCAGATTCTTCACAAGAACAATATCCATGCCGTGTTGGTGACAGACCATGAGAACCATCTCGTCGGCATTGTCGAGTCGTTGTCTTGCATGATCTAATAACGTTTATTCCCCGTTGCAGATGACAAAATATTTTCTTCTTCCCGCTCTTCTTCTTCTGCCCCTCAGCTTATTGGCAGAGGAATTGGAGGATTCTGTCATTGGGGAATCAACATTGCCGAAGTACCCGGACAATGTACCTTCGGACACGATCCTCCGTCATACTCTTGAGCAGGAATTGGGCATCACGTTCACCGACGACAACAGCGTGGTGCTCCTGCACACCGGAAAGGATAAGTTTGCGGCGATGTTCTCCGCAATCCGACAGGCCAAGCACTACATTCACCTCGAATATTTCAACTTCCGGAACGACAGCATCGGTCTTGCTTTGTTTCAGTTGCTTGGCGAGAAGGCCAAGGAAGGCGTTGAGGTGCGAGCCATGTTCGATAGCTTTGGCAATTCGAGTAATGATTCTCCTTTGAAGAACCGTCACCTGCGCGCTATCCGTGCATTGGGCATTCAGGTTGAGGAGTTTGACCCCATCAAGTTCCCCTGGATCAATCACGCCTACCATCGCGACCATCGTAAGATTGTCGTCATTGACGGAGCTGTCTGCTATGCCGGAGGCATGAATGTGGCTGACTACTATATCAATGGACGTCCTGAATATGGCCAGTGGCGCGATATGCACATGGAGCTTACAGGCAGCGTAGTCGAACAATATGAGCGCATCTTTGCGCGAATGTGGTGGCAGCAGACGGGTGAAGTGCTGTTGAATGAGCGCTATGGTGTGCCCGATGTTCCGGCGATGGAGGGTGTGGTGATTCCGTCGTTGGTACGCCCTGCATCGGAGTTCAACCTTCTTGAAGACACGTCATCGACGGCTCATCATAAAGTCATCGGTGTCGTGGACCGTCGGCCGCACTATACTCCAAAGCACATGCGAAAGGCGTATGTGACAGCTATAGATGCTGCACGTGAACACATACAAATTGTTAACCCCTATCCCACGAACGTCAAGAGTGTGCGACGTGCTTTGCGCCGTGCGTTGGAACGTGGAGTGAGGGTTGAGATTATGGTGTCTGCCAAGAGTGATGTGCCGATTACGCCCGATGTGGTGGCATTGGAGATGAAGCGTTTGGCGAAACGTGGGGCGGAGGTGTACTATAACCAGACCGGATTTCACCATTCAAAGGTCATGATGGTTGACGGACGATTCTGCACCATAGGAAGCACGAATCTCGATGCCCGCAGTTTCCTCTTCGATTACGAAGTAAATAGCTTTATTCTAGATTCCGAGACCACTGCCGAATTGCAGAACATCTTCGAACAAGACAAACAGCATTGCACGCGCTTCCGCGCTGAGGACTACCGAAAACAGTTCTCATTGGGGCATCGAATCACAGGACGCTTCTTCTCTCTCTTCAGAGGTTTCTTCTGATTTTATTGCAGAGCCACGGCATCGAGCATGAGTGCGCAGTCGGTGTGGTCGAAACGTGTGGCCAGAATGGTACGACTGTCCTCATTGAAGGCTTCTGCCCAATGACGGAAATGGCGTCGCTGCTCTTTCTTTGCACGGTTGAAAGCCGTTTGCGATAGCTTATAGGCTTCCAGTGCTTCGTTCTCGAGACCTTGCATCCACAATGCGTGGCCGCAGTTCAGACGATCCTCCCAATTAGCTTTGTGCTGGTCGATGAGTTTCTGATAGTACGTTGCGGCACGTTCGAATTTGCCCTGCTTGATCGAGCACCAGGCGATGGCACGTCTCGCGATGTTGATATGTTTTTCCATGAGCTCAAGTCTGAAGAAGCGCTGGACAGCTTCGTCCCATCGCTGCAGTTCGATGAGGCATCGTCCAGTCTCTTCGATAATGTTCACGGCTTTGTTCTCGTCGATGTCCGTTTGTCGCTGTTCTTCGTTGATGAGCAGGGGCAGTGCTTTATCCCAGTAGCCGATGGCTTCGTAGCAGCGTGCCATAGACAATTGTGCGTCCGCATTCTCTTCGAAAAGCAACTGTTGTTGGAAGGCTGAAAGTGCGCGCTGCCACTGTTGCAGTTGCATGAAGGCATGGCCACGGGCATAGAGTGTCTGAGCATCGACGCCAAAGTGTTCTGCCGAATAATCAAGCAGCACGATGGCTTCCTCGAAGCCGCCAAGTTGCATGAGCATATTAACTGTTGGGGATATATCCTTGTAGCTGTCGAAAAGTCCTTGAAACAGCGGCAAAAGCGGAAGTGGTCGTTGCTTCTTGAGGTCGAAGGGACGGAAGGGGTAGCTGAAGTCTATCTTGGAAGCGTACGTGAAGCGTTGGAGGCTTTGGCAATAGTCAAAAAGGGGATGAAGCGGGTTGACAAACGGTTTTTCGCCGGTGCTGAAGTCATCAAAACTATCCTGAATCTCCTCTAATTTATTGTAGAGTACATCGTTGAATGGGTCTTTGCCTTCGGATGCATCTCTTCGTAGATAGGCCATCATCGAAACGTAGGAGTAGCAGTCGCTGGAGCAGAACCGATTATGCCCTAAAATGCTAAGTGTCAATCTATCAACTTTCCCATTTCTGCGTGTAAGCGCTTGCTGAACAAGTGGTACATTGGTGTTGAATGGATAAAACCAATGGGCAGGAGACAAGAAAAATGAAAAATGCTTCAAGTGAGTGAAAGACTGCTGGTTGACATCGATGTTCATGGTGCGCAGCTCATCTATTTTGCGTGCGTGATTGGATAACTTGTTGAAGAGCTTCTCGTTGTCAATCTGGCTGATATCAAGCATTTCGGCGCTGAAATCTTTAGGCTTCTGCACTTGCTGTTCCTTAGTATTCTTCTCAGCATCCGTGGGCTTCTCATTGTCATCCAGCCGTGGTTGCTGCTTCTTGAACAGTTCTCTCACGATGGATTCGATGCTCTCAATGTCGTGGTCTGCGAGAAATGTGGCTGATTGTGCCGTGATGGCATACAGCAGTGTGGGAATTTCCTTTCGTATGTCAGATTCTTCCAAGAAAGCTCGCATCTGCTGCATTTCATCAGTAAAGTAGCTTAAGAAGGCATCGTAGCGTTGGCTAATGATGGTGAGCGCTACGGCAACACGTGATTGCAAGTCATTGCTTTCATTCTCGCTGTCTGTTTCTTGTGGCTTGCCGAGTGCCAACAGCAGTTGAAGTTTCTCGGGGCAAAAATAGTCGAGGATTCCGAGTAGGATTGCGCTAACGAGGGTACAGCGTGCGAAACTGTCGATGCTTGTAAGGCACGTGGCGATGATGGGGCTGTTCTTGGGGGTGATATGCAGGCACCATAGCATCGTGAAGGTAGCGTCGAGCGCTGTATGATATTGCTCCTGCCCGAGCTGCAGCGTTGTGAGGCGTTGTAGTTGGCTTATGAGATCCGTTTCGCCGATGGCGTTGGTCTTCAACACAAGGGTCGCATACATCGACGTTTGGGCGTTGTCGCGTTTCCAGAAATCGCGTGCCTTCTGCAAGACGTCAATGGCCTGTCGGATGAGGACATTACTTTGTGATGAGCGCTCATCGTGCGAGGTGGTGGCGAAGTCTTGCAGGAGCACCGTGTAGCGCTGGCGCAGCATGTCGGTTTCCATGACGGCGTAGGGGCAAGTGGTGTCCTTGAAGATAGCTTCCGTGAGCGACAGGGCATCGAAAACGCGGCGTTCGGCAATCGCCTCTTCGGCTTCGTCGATGATCTTGTTGAAGGCTTTGAGATCCATGGCGGTTGACTTATTTAGGTACAAATCAAGGTTATCAGACAGACGAATCTGCTTAATTCCAGATTAACGAGTCTGGCTGATAGCCTTTCTTAATCTTATCTCTGCTACGCAACCATTGCATAACGGTTTCAATGTCTGCTGTTTGAGGCGAAGCAAGGGGTTGAAAGCGTGGCTGACGGAAAGCCAAACTATCGACCAGCGAGTCAGGTGCCTGGCATAGCGAACGGATGACTGAGGCCAAGCTGTCGCGCATGGCAGGAAGGCTGTCGGTGAGCGATACGGCTTGATTGTAGCCTTGCAGCAGCAGGTCGATTTGCTGACGACGTGAAGTGTCATTCATGGCTCGTCCGGACGCTAAAAGTACTACGAGCTGTGGTTTCAGTCCCTTGGTGGTGAAATTGAGGTTATTGCCTCGCAATAGTGCTTCTGAAGCGTAGGGCTCCGGAAGGAAAACGGCATCCATGGTGCCGTTGCAGAGCATGTCCGTGCGGATACGTACATTATTTATCTGTGGCCGGAAGATGTCAGCGCGCTGAAGGCAGGCTGTGTCTGTGAGGCGATCACTCCAGTAGTCCGTGACACTGTGGCGCGCCACAGCCACCATCTTCTCTTTCAACTGTTCGAGCTTGCGGATACGGCCACGTCTGGCTGTGATGAGCTGCAAGTCGCCATTCAAGGCTGCGATGGCACGGACGTCAACACTATCTTGTTGCAGCATGATGGCGCGAGCCAAGTCGCTGTAAGCCACTTCGACATGACCTTTGGCCATGGCGGTGTCAATGTCGAGTTGAGCCTGATAGTTGATGAGTCGGACTTCCAATCCAAGGCGTTCGTAGATGCCTGTGCATTCAGCTAAATAAAAAGGCAGACAGTCGTGAACAGGCATCAATGCCACGTGCAGCGCGGCAGAGTCGCGTTGAGCCAACTCTTCTGCTGAAGGACCACTTTGATGGTGGCAGGAGACAAAGAAGAATAATAAAAGAATGCAAAAGACCCACCCCCTGCCCTCCCTGAGAGGGTGGGAGTGGTCACTTTTGCGTATTGAATTTTTTGCCATATTGTAATGGTTTACAATTCTTGAAAGGTGACCACCCCCTCCCTCACATGGAGGGTGAGGGGTGGGTCTTTTTCTTAGTTTGTATTAGCCTTTAATAGCCGCTACGCCGGGCAGAACCTTGCCTTCGATGGCTTCGAGCAGAGCACCGCCGCCAGTGGAGATATAGCTGACCTTGTCCTCAAGACCGAACTTATGGACGCAAGCCACGCTGTCGCCGCCGCCGATGAGGGAGAAAGCACCCTCGGCAGTAGCCTTGGCAACAGCCTCGCCAACGGCACGGCTGCCCTTGTCAAAGTCGTCGCACTCGAAGCAGCCGGCAGGACCGTTCCACAGGATGGTCTTGGCGCCTTCGATAGCCTTGGCGAACTTGGCCTGGCTCTTGGGACCTACGTCGAGGCCGTCCCAACCCTCTTCGATAGCGTTGGAGGGGAAGGTCTTGATCTCAGCACCGGGCTTCTGGCAGAAGTTGCCGAAGTCGTAACCCGAGGAGCATACGCTGTCCTCGGCCAGCACGAGCTCCACGCCGTTCTTCTTGGCCATTTCCTCAACGCCGAGGGCCACGTCGAGCTTGTCCAACTCTACGATGGAGCTACCGATCTCGCCGCCGTGAGCCTTCATGAAGGTGTAGGTCATGCCGCCGCAGAGGATGAGCTTGTCCACCTTGCCCAGCAGGTTCTCGATGATACCGATCTTGGTGCTCACCTTGGAACCGCCCATGATGGCAACGAAGGGACGCTTGATGTTGGTGAGGACGTTGTCCACAGCCTTCACTTCCTTCTCCATGAGGAGGCCGAGCATCTTGTTGTCGGCATCGAAGTAGTCGGCGATGACAGCGGTCGAGGCGTGACGGCGGTGGGCCGTACCGAAGGCATCCATGACGTAGCAGTCAGCATAGCTGGCCAGAGTCTTGGCGAACTCCTTCTGGCTTTCCTTCATGGCCTTCTTGGCAGCATCGTAAGCGGGGTCTTCCTTGTCGATACCCACGGGCTTGCCTTCCTCTTCGGGGTAGTAGCGGAGGTTCTCGAGCAGCAGCACCTCGCCCATCTTCAGGGCAGCAGCCTGCTCGGCAGCCTTGGCGCAATCGGGAGCAAATTGAACGTCAACGCCGAGGGCAGCGCTCACGGCGGGAACGATTTGCTGCAGCGAGAGCTTGGGGTTCACCTTGCCCTTGGGCTTGCCCATGTGGCTCATGATGATGAGGGCACCGCCGTCCTCGAGGATCTTCTTCAGGGTGGGGAGGGCACCGCGGATACGGGTGTCGTCGGTGATGTTACCATTGCCGTCGAGGGGCACATTGAAATCTACACGTACGATGGCCTTCTTGCCAGCGAATTTGTAATCGTGAATAGTCATGATTGAGTGAAGTTTAATGTTTAATGATTAATGTTTAATGTATAGTCTAAGTGAGTAATTTTCTTAAATCGTGTGCAAAAGTACGCTTTTCCGTTGAGGCGTGCAAGTAATTAAGCCATTTTTCATTTCTCTTTTTCATTTTTTACCTTTATGGTAAAATGTACACACCTGTTTCAACCCGCATTCCAAACACTTAGGCTTAAGTGCGGTACATACATAACGTCCGTGCAGTATCAGCCAATGGTGAGCCCTCGGGATGTAAAGTTCGGGGATGTTCTTCACCAGCTCCAGCTCTACGGCGAGTGGTGTCTTGGCCTTGTCATCAACGAGTCCGAGCCTGTGGCTGACACGAAAAACGTGAGTATCCACTGCCATTCGGGCCTTCCCGAAGGCCACGCTCATTACCACGTTGGCCGTTTTCCTTCCCACGCCCGGCAGCGATGTCAGCTCGTCCAGCGTCTCAGGTACTTCGCCGTGAAAACGCTCTACCAGTTGCTGTGCCGTTTCCACGAGGTGGCGTGCCTTCGAGTTGGGATAGCTCACGCTCTTCACGTAAAATAGCACTTCATCCTCCGATGCCACAGCCATCGCGGCAGGGGTGGGGTAGGCCTCGAACAGTGCAGGCGTCACCATGTTCACGCGTTTGTCTGTACATTGGGCACTCAGCATAACGGCCACCAGCAATTGAAAGTTGTTTTCATACTTCAACTCTGTCTCGGCTACAGGCATGGCTTCTGAGAAATAGGCGATTACAGCCTCATAACGTTCGCCTTTCTTCATCTTTTTGTGAGTTGTTTCTTGGGTTTGGGTACAAAGATATTGATTTATTTTTGAAATGCCCTCAAAGTGGCCGAAAAATGTGAATAAAAAGCAAAACCGCCGTCATACTCCATGAGCAGACGGCGGGGTGTGGAGGAATGACAGATGCTTAGATGATCTTGTCGAGCTGAGCGATGTTGGCAGCGACGAGTTCGTCGGTAACTTCATAGTTCTGAAGGTTGCCGGAGAGGTACTGGTCGTAGGCGCTCATGTCGATGAGTCCGTGTCCGCTGAGGTTGAAGAGGATAACTTTCTCTTCGCCAGTCTCCTTGCACTTGAGTGCTTCGCGGATTGTAGCGGCAATGGCGTGGCTGCTCTCGGGAGCAGGGATGATGCCTTCGGCACGTGCGAAGAGCACACCGGCTTCGAACGTCTCGAGCTGCGGGATATCTACTGCCTCCATCATGCCGTCCTTCAGCAACTGGCTGACGATGACGCCAGCACCGTGGTAGCGCAATCCACCGGCGTGGATATTGGCCGGCATGAAATTATGACCGAGGGTGAACATAGGCAGCAGCGGCGTGTAGCCGGCTTCATCTCCGAAGTCGTACTGGAAGACACCACGCGTGAGTTTGGGACAGGATGAGGGTTCAGCAGCGATGAAGCGCGTCTTCTTGCCATCTTTAATGTTGTGACGCATGAAGGGGAAGGCTACGCCGCCGAAATTGGAACCGCCGCCGAAGCAGGCAATCACCATGTCGGGGTACTCGCCGGCCATGGCCATCTGCTTCTCTGCTTCAAGGCCGATGACGCTTTGGTGAAGGGCTACGTGGTTCAGCACGGAGCCGAGGGTGTACTTGCAGTTGGGCGTATTCATGGCAAGCTCAATAGCTTCGGAGATGGCTGTGCCAAGCGAACCTTGGTTCATCGGGTCGCGGGTGATGATGTCCTTACCGGCACGGGTTGACATGGATGGCGAAGCCTCAACGGTAGCGCCGAAGGTCTGCATGATGCTGCGACGATAGGGCTTCTGGTTGTAGGAAATCTTAACCTGATAGACAGCGCATTCGATGCCGAACACTTTTGCGGCGTAAGAGAGGGCAGCACCCCATTGTCCAGCGCCCGTCTCAGTGGTGATGTTCGTCACTCCCTGCTTCTTGTTGTAATAAGCTTGCGGGAGTGCTGAGTTGAGTTTGTGGCTGCCCACAGGGCTTACGCTCTCGTTCTTGAAATAGATGTGAGCGGGTGTGCCGAGCGCCTCTTCGAGGCCGTAAGCACGGACAAGCGGTGTCGAACGGTAGTATTTGTACATCTCACGTACCTCGTCGGGGATGTCAATCCACGCGTCGGTTTGGTTCAGCTCCTGTCGTGCAAGCTCTTCAGCGAAGATCGGGAAGAGGTCTTCGGCCTTGAGGGGCTCTTTCGTTGCGGGGTTCAGTGGGGGCATGGGCTTGTTGACCATGTCGGCCTGGATGTTGTACCACTGTGTTGGAATCTCGCTCTCTGGCAAGATGAAACGCTTCTGTCTGTTCATGACGTTTAAGTTTTTTGTGTTAGTGAATGGGGTTATTTAATCGTATTCATTATTTAAAGGAAAGAGGCCTATCGCAAGAACGACAGGCCTCTTTGTGTATTTTTGCTTCTTTTAGGTGTACACGGCTATCTTCTCACGATTATTGGAATCTTGAGCGCTGCCACCACCAAAAATTAGCTGTAAGAATCATGTGTAGTTTTTTGTTTAAGTTTGAAATCGGCAGCAAAGGTAAGCGTTTCCTTCCAAACCGCCAAATATTTCGGCATATTTTTTATGTTTTTGTAGAAAAATGCTGCTTATATATAAAATAAGGTGTATCTTTGCACCAGAATTCATGAACAACAGACAAGAAATGAAAAAGATTATGTTTTGTGTTGCAGCGTGCACGATGATGCTTGCCTGCAAGAACTCACCCAGCACGAAGGTGCTCGACGGTGAAGGTATGGAACGTGACACAACGGTTTTGGCCAATGACTCGTTGGAGAATGCTAAACCCGTCGCGCTTGAAGAAGGCGAGGCGACGAACGAGGAGGAAGGGCTCAAGCCTTACGAATTTGATATCATTGATATTGATGAAATGCCCGAAACAGCGGAGCGCAAGGATGCTTACTTCCAATGGGCTGTGTATGTCAACGTTGAGAGCAAACCAACCGAGGATGAGCCTGTTGGTACATACACCGTTTTTCTTGCCGATGAACGTTCTGGCACTGCAGCGCGTATTCTGAGAACCAATCCCACGGCTCAGGCCCCTTGGGACGAGATGGGCAACAGCGCCATACCGGTGCCTATTCATCTCGTGGCGACAGCCGAGAAGGCATGGCTCGCTCCTGGCGACATCACCAAGATTATTGTTGAAGGATGTCCTGATGGACGCAATGTATGGACGTACATCATCGATTGCAACACGAACACAGCAAAGATGTTCCCAACAACGGAGGGTGTAGTGGATCTCGACTGGGAACATCGCAGAATCACCCTTGCCACTTATGGCTACTTTGAAGGTGGCGGGCGCTACTCGCAGAAGAAAGCCTTCAACAACGATGGCATATTCTTGCGTAATGTTGGCAAGCCGAATGCCGAATAAAAGCTAAAAGGATAGCTGACCTGCCTGCTTGACGAGATGGAGGCGATGGGTGATGCCTGCGGGTAGCTCGTCGTCGTAATGCGACACGATGATGAGTGTCACATCGGGGTTGCTCGTGTATTCCTCTATAATATGGGTGGCACGCAGCCGGTTGTCGTCGTCAAGCCCATGAAATGGTTCGTCGAGGATGAGCAGGTCCGGTGATTTCACGAAAGCACGGGCCAGGAGGCACATCCGCTGTTCGCCGCTCGACAATTGAAGGTAGGGGCAGTCGGCGAATGCGGCGATGCCAAAGCGGTTCATCCATTCCAGGCAAGTTTTACGTTCTTCTGGTCGAGGACGGACGTATAGTCCCACGCTGTCGTGGAGGCCGCTGGCGACAATGTCTATGGCAGGAAGATCCTTGCAATAAGCACGATGCATCTCGGGACTCACATAGCCGATATGTTTTTTTATATCCCAGATACTTTCGCCTGTGCCACGGCGTCGTCCGAACAGCTCAATATCGCAGGCATAGGCTTGGGGATTATCGGCACAAACCAGACTCAGCAGCGTTGATTTGCCGGAACCGTTGTCACCCGACAACGCCCAATGCTCCCCGCGGTGCACGGTCCAGTTGAGGTCGTTGAGGATGATGTGCTCGCCGTAGCGTATCGTGACGTGATTGAAACGAAGGACAGGGAAGGGGCTGCTTGCCTTTGGGGATGGGGTATTGTTGCAAGTATAAGGTTGGGCATCCATCCCGGTAGGTGTGGGGTAGGGAGTAGGCGCTTCAATCTTAATGATACGATTCACGAAATCCGGAATGTCTTTCTCCCGGCTGACGACAAGGATGACCTGCAGATGCTCTGTCTGGATGAGCTCGGCAAGGGTGTCGCGAAGTGTCTGACGGGCTGTCGCGTCAAGACCGATAAAGGGATTGTCGAGAATCAGCAGCCGCGGATGTTGGGCAATGGCTTTCTGCAGTTGATAGCGACGTAGCTCACCCGAGGAGAGGCTGATGATGGGACGTCCGTCCACCATCGGCACGTCGTCATTAATGTCGTGCTGGTTCCAACGCTGTTGCAGGTAGTACGAAGCGTCGCTGTCGCCATAGCTGTCGCGGAACGTCATCACTTTGATGTTTTCGCTGACGAGGCGGTGAGGTGAGCCGGCAAAATGATAGCGTACTTCATTGCCGTTGAGCAAGGGCCAACGACCCGTGAGGATCTCTACTAAGCGTGTCTTGCCGGCACCGTTGGGACCGATGATAGCCACCTGTTCACCCTCGAAGATGTCGAGCGTAACAGGTTCTGGCATCCTATGGTCCGGATGACGGGGGACGCCGTTCTCAATATGAATGACAGGCTCACATCCCATGTATCTTATCTTTGTTTTTATTCACGAACTCTTTCCACGATTTAGCGCCTCCTGTAGTCGTAGGCCGCGAGCTCTCGATGAAATGGCAGTAGGCGGCAGCGAGGCCGTCGGTGGCGTCGAGCCACGGCAGCATGGCATCCTCGGGAATCTTCATCATCTGTTTGAGCATATAGGCCACCTGCTCCTTCGATGCCGAGCCGTTGCCCGTGATGGCCATCTTGATTTGCATCGGTGCATATTCGTGGATCGGCACTTGGCGATGTATGGCAGCAGCCATTGCTACGCCCTGTGCACGCCCCAGTTTGAGCATCGACTGCACGTTCTTGCCAAAAAAGGGCGCTTCGATGGCCATTTCGTCAGGCAGGTAGCCTTCGATGATATCTGTGATGCGTTCGAAGATACGGCCCAGCTTGAGGTAATGGTCTGCGTATTTGCGGAGGTCAATGACCCCCATCGTCACCATTTCAGCCTTGCGGCCGCACGCTTTGATGATGCCATAGCCCATGATGGTTGTGCCGGGGTCTATGCCCAAAATAATTCGCTCACCTTTCGTATTCATGGTGCAAAATTAGACAAATATCTGCAGAATATTGTCGTTTTCACGTATTTTTTCACTTTCTATAGCTGTTGTTTCAGGAAAAAGGACTAAATTTGCCCGCTGAAAGCGTCTATTGCTTTCGTTTTTATCAAAGAACAAGTACAATTAAAACAATAAGACAATGAAAAAAGTAATCTTCGCCGCACTGCTGATGATCGGCGGTGTCGGATGTGTACAAGCACAGACACCTGCTAAGAAAACTACAACCGTGACCACAGTCAATCCCAACGCTAAGTCCGAGAAGGCTGCTGAAATCAAATTTGAGACCATCACGCATGATTTCGGAACCGTCAAGGCTGATGAACCTGTTAAGTGTGTATTCTCCTTCACCAATATCGGTGATGCTCCCTTGGTGATCCACCAGGCCATCGCTACCTGCGGATGCACCGTCCCCAACTACTCCAAAGATCCCGTCAAGCCCGGCGAGAAGGGGCAGATTGAGGTCACCTACAATGGTCGTGCCGGTGGCATCGGGCGTTTCATGAAGGGTATTACTGTTCGTTCAAATGCCAAGACGAACCCTGTCATTCGACTCACCATTGAGGGAGAAGTGGCAGAATAATAGAAGGATAAAGCATTCAGAATTAAAGATCAACGCTCATGAAGAAACTGCTCATGTTGTGTGCGGCGTTGTTGATGGTGACCGCTGCAACCGCTAAAACGAAGAAACAGCCCGCCAACCCGTTAGGCGATGGACAAAGCGATCGTGCCTATTGGGCAGAACTGGCCTACACGATGGCCGCTCCAGTGCTCGAGAATATGGCCAACGGCACGCTCCAGCAGAATATGAAGCTGGAACTGTCGCCAACCTGGGATAACCGCGACAAGAAGGTTGCCTATATGGAGTGCTTCGGACGCCTCATGGCCGGCATCGCACCTTGGCTCACCCTGCCCGACGACGACACTCCGGAAGGGCTGAAACGCCGGCAGCTTCGTGAATGGGCGCTGAAAGCTTATGCCAACGCCGTTGATCCGGAAAGTCCCGACTACCTCGGTTGGAGGAGCGGTGGACAGACCCTTGTCGATGCCGCTTACGTCGTCGAGAGCCTCTTCCGTGGAAGCAAAGCCCTTTGGGAGCCTCTCGACTCGTTGACCAAGGCGCGTTATATCAAGGAATTGCAGGGCCTTCGTCGCTACGACCCGCCTTACACCAACTGGCTCCTGTTCTGCGGCATGGAAGAAAGCTTCCTGATGTTTGCCGGTGCGCCTTACGATGCCTTCCGCATCAAGATGGCGATGAGCAAGGTCGAGGAATGGTACATTGGCGACGGGCTCTACAGCGATGGCCCCAGCTTTGCCTTCGACTACTACAATGCCTTCGTCATTCAGCCGATGTACATAGAGTGTCTGCAGATGATTGCTTCGAAGCAGCCCAACAACACCTATCTCATCCGTTCGCATGGCGACAAGCGCAACGGTGCCAAGAACCGCCTCGAAGTGGTTACGAAGCGCATGCAGAAATATAGTGTCATCCTCGAACGCTTCATCTCGCCCGAAGGCACCTTCCCCGTCGTCGGACGAAGCATTCCTTACCGTCTGGCCGTGCTGCAGCCTCTGGCTATGCTTGCCTGGCAGAAGCAACTGCCGAAAGAGCTGACCAATGGACAGGTGCGCGCCGGCATCACCGCCGTCATGAAGCGCATGTTCGAAGGCAAGGGTAAGACCAACTTCACCGAGGACGGCTACCTCACCATCGGTTTCGTCGGCTCACATCCTAATGTTGCTGACTGGTACACGAACAATGGTTCGCTTTACATGACCAGTCTCGCCTTCATGCCCCTTGGACTTCCTGCCGACGATCCTTTCTGGACCGACGCTCCCGAGAAATGGACGTCCAAGAAAGCTTGGGAGGGCGATGACTTCCCCAAGGACCACAAGTGGGACATCAATAAGGAGATTCTTTATTGGGAATAGGTGAAATACGGATTGCTCTTGCTTCTCCTGCTTCCCGTTGCTGCTCAGGCTTATATCACCTGGCGGCTGTGGCAGCTTGTGCCTTTCCCGCTTTGGGCTAAGGTTCTGCTGACCGTCGTGTTGACGCTGGCTTTCTGCCTGTTCTTCTTGTCGGTGATGCCCCAGCTGGATCGCTTGTCGATGCCACTGGCTACGGCGTGCTACCATGTAGGCACCTCGTGGGTGATCATCATGATGTATCTGCTGATGCTGTTTGTCGTGGCAGACGTGCTTCGCCTGTGCCATATTGTGCCGCAAGGATTCCTGCGCAACAGTTGGATAGGGACATGCTGTGTGATTGGCGCGATGGCCGTTGTGTTTACCTATGGCTATGTCCATTATATTAATAAGGTACGCGTGAGGCTTCCTTTGACCACTTCGAAGCCGTTGTCGCGTCCCCTGCGCATCGTGATGACCTCGGACTGGCATCTGGGTTACCACAACGGCCGTAAGGAGTTGGCGCGATGGGTGGATATGATTAATGCCGAAGCACCTGACTTGGTGCTGATTGCCGGCGACGTCATCGACCGCAGCATCCGTCCGCTCGATGATGAGGACATGGCACAGGAGTTTCACCGGTTGACGGCTCCGGTCTATGCCTGTATGGGGAATCACGAATACCTGAGCGGCGAACGTCAGGCGCTGAGGTTTTATCGCGAGGCGGGCATCAACCTGCTGCAGGACTTCGCTGTGGAGATCGGCGATGTGGTACTCATCGGTCGCGACGACCGTTCCAACCGTCGTCGCCTGTCGGTGAAGGAACTGACATCACGGGTCGATACGACCAAGTTCATGATTCTGCTCGACCATCAGCCCTATCATCTCGAAGAGGCTGAGGAGGCAGGCATTGACCTCGAATTAGCCGGCCACACCCATCATGGACAGGTATGGCCGGCATCGTGGATTACGGATTATCTGTATGAATGTGCCTTCGGCGAGCATCGCCGTGGGGCTACACGCTACTATGTTTCGAGCGGCTTAGGCATCTGGGGAGGCAAGTTCCGCATCGGCACACAGTCGGAGTACGTCGTGGCAGAGATTACGTCTGGGACGAACGAAGAGCATTGAGCGACGGGCACTCAAAACTTGGTTTTCTTCTTCTTCTTTCCTAATCCGAACACACGCCGTGCGGCTTCGATCGCAGAAAGAGCGATTTGGAAGCCGCGGAAGATGGTCCAACCGTTCTGCAGGAGGTTGGATGCGCTTTCCCATTTGTTGCGTGCTTCGGGCAGTGGTGCCAGCAACGTGTTGGCCGTTTCCTTCATTTCGCCCTGGTTGTCATCGAGTTGCTGACGCAGGTGCTCTTTCTCAACGGCAATGGCTTCCTCGGTAGGGTGGGTGAGTTTCGAGGCCAACAGACCTACCATGAAACGCGTGGTCGGCATGATGATCCAAGCCCTGCGGTTGGCGTACACCAGAAGTGCAGATGCCAAGAGCACGCCGGCGATGATGACGAATCCGAGGATGTGGCTGCCCAACATGTCCCCGATCCAATAGGCCAAGGCGAAGCTGCCGAAGAGGATGACCAGGAAGCCGACGAGGATGAGGATGGCGGCCAGAGCGATGGCTGAGAACAGGCGAGTCAGGATCTCGACGCTGTTCAGGCTCAGGTAATCCTTCTGCAGCGTAAGGTAGCGGCGAGCCTGCTCGAAAAGCTGGCTCATCCGCGAAGTGGTCTGTTCGTTGGAAAAGGTCATTATTCAGCGACGCTTTCCTGAACGTTGCTCAGTTCCTCAGTGATATCATCGACGAGGGCGTCCATTTCCTTGCGGTTGAGACGGATGCCGCGCTTGCGAAGGGCTTCGGCAATGCGTTCACGAGTGTCAGTACCTTTTTCGGGAGCCCACAGGAGGCCGGCTACGCATCCGATGGCAGCGCCACCGATAAATGCTGCGAGATAGTTCAGTGCTTTCATTGTTTTAATCGTTTTGCGACTGATGGCAGAGCTTCTCAGTCAAATAATGAATAATGTTAGCTAATTCCGCTGCAAATATAGTGGATTTCTATCCGTTTGAAGCGTTTTGACCTTATTTTTATATAAAAAAAAGTGAAAGATAGCACTTTTAACGTTTTTTTTATGCCAAAACGTTTTGTGAGAAGATAATTAGTTGTATATTTGCAGCGTAAAATTTATTATTTAATCAATTAAGGAGTAAAAACAATGAAGAATTATTTCGTTTTGGGTGCCGCCGTATGTGTGGCTCTTTCCATGGTATCCTGCAAGAGCAGTGAGAGTGCTTACAAGAAAGCTTATGAAAAAGCTAAGCAGCAACGTCAGACTCAGGTCGATCAGCCTACGACGACCACTACAACCACTACCACTCAGCCTACGGTTGTTGCTCCCGTCCAGACGGTAACCACCGCTCCTGTTGCCACCGAGAATACCCGCAGCGAAAACCTCACTCTCGTCAATGGTACGGGTCTTAAGGCTTACAGCGTCGTTGTCGGTAGCTTCAGCATCCGCGCCAACGCTGACAATCTGCAGAAGACGTTGAAGAACAACGGCTATGCTGCTCAAATCGCAACCAATCCGCAGGGCATGTATCGCGTCATCGCTTCGACGTTCGATGACCTGACCAGCGCTGTCAACAGCCGCAACGCTCTGCGTAATCAATATCCCGATGCTTGGCTGTTGCGCAAGTAATGGCTGCATCGCTTATCCATCAAGGCATTTCTTTTTGGTAAAGTGAATATATGTAAGATTTCTATGACAAGGGTGGGCTGTGAAGCTAACCCTTGTTTTTTTTAACGCATCGTTCCACATTCGTCATTCATCAATCGTCATTCATCATTCATCAATCCTCATGCGCATCCTCGCTATCGACTACGGACAGAAACGTACGGGCCTGGCAGTGACCGACCCGCTGCAGATCATTGCCAACGGACTGACCACCGTGGCGACGAAGGACTTGGAGGCTTTCGTCGTGGACTACGTGGGTCGTGAACCCGTTGAGCGCATCGTCGTCGGACAGCCTCGGCAGATGAACGGTGAGGACAGCGAGAACATGCGTCGCATCACGCCCTTCGTGAACCGCCTGCGCAAGCTGTTGCCAAACATCCCCATAGAGCTATTTGACGAACGGTTCACCAGCGTGCTTGCCCATCGCACCATGCTCGAAAGTGGTATTGGGCGCAAGGCACGGCAGAACAAAGCCCTCGTCGATGAGATATCCGCCACCATCATCCTGCAAGGATGGATGGAAGGGAAGAAGTTGAAAGTTGAGAGTTGAAAGTTATCCATTATCAATTATCCATTATCAATTATCCATTATACATTATCCATTATCAATTATCCATTATCAATTGTCCATTGTCCATTATCCATTATAAAATATGGTATTACCTATTTACACTTTGGGTCAACCCGTGCTTCGCAAGGTGGCCGAGGAAATCGACCCGCAGGATCCTGAGATCCAGGAGTTCGTTAAGAATATGTACGATACGCTCGACCACAGCGGTGGCATCGGTTTGGCCGCGCCTCAGGTGGGGCGTTCAGTGCGCATCGTGGTCATCGACTTGAATCCCATCAAGGAGGACTACCCGCAGTATGAAGGGTTCCGTCATGTGTTCTATAATCCCTACATCGAGGAGTACGACAAGAGTCATCAGGAGTCCATGGACGAGGGTTGCCTCTCGCTGCCCGGAATGAGCGAGAAGGTGAAACGCCCCACTCGAATCCGCGTGTCCTACCTCGACGACAACTTTGAAGAGCACGACGAGTGGATCGAAGGCTACCTGGCCCGCGTCATGCAACACGAGTTTGACCATCTCGATGGCAAGGTCTATACCGACCATATCGTCGGCCTGCGCAAGCAGATGATCAAAGGACAGATCAACGATATCATCAAAGGTCGCTTCACTTGCGACTATAAGGTGAAGGTGAAGAGATAAAGTTCCTCCCTCTTACCCCTCCGTCAAGGGGTATAAACTTGAAGGACGTGAGAAGATTATCTACCCTTGTCAACATTCTACTCCCCTCCCTATCAGGGAGGGGCAGGGGGGTAGGTCTTTTTCTTTTTATATTCCCAACGCTTCTTTCAGCCCAGATCAACACCGACCGTGTGATGCTCATGGGTCGCAATGCCCTCTACTACGAGGACTATGTGCTGTCGATCCAGCGTTTCAATATGGTCATCAATGCCAAGCCATATCTCTCGGAACCCTATTTCTTCCGTGGCTTGGCAAAGTTCTACCTCGAGGATTTCACGGGTGCTGAACAGGACTGTTCCGAGAGCCTCTTTCGTAATCCTTACGTCGCGATGAGCTATCAGTTGCGAGGCCTCTGTCGCGTGAACCTTAAAAATTATGAGGGCGCCATTGCCGACTATCGCAAAGTCCTCGACATGGAACCCAAGGACCGTGCATCGTGGCACAATCTCGTTCTCTGTTATTTCGAGTTGAAGGACTATGCAGCCGCCGATTCGGCGCTCGACCGTATGATCCGTTATTGGCCCCGTGAACCGGAGCACCTGACGCTGAAGGCGCAGTCCGCCATTCTTCAGGGCGACACCGTTCGCGGCCTGACACTTGTCGATTCGGCCCTCGTTGTCGATGCCTTCGATGCTCAGGCTTGGACCATGCGTTCGATGATCAGCCTCAATCGCGGCGAGTATGCTCAGGCCGAGGCCGAGATCGACAAGGCCATCCTCCAACGTCCACGTCTGGCCGGCAACTACATCAACCGTGCCTTGGCCCGTTTCCATCAGAACAACCTTCGCGGTGCGATGTCCGACTACGACCAAGCCTTGGAGATCGAGCCCCGCAACTATCTCGGACACTTCAACCGTGGTTTGCTCCGTGCTCAGGTCGGCGACGACAACCGTGCCATCGAAGACTTCGACGTTGTGTTGTCGCTGGAGCCCGACAACATGATAGCCCTCTTCAATCGTGCCTTGCTGCTCGACCAGACCGGCGACTACCACGGTGCCTTGCGCGACATCACCACGGTGCTTGATACTTTTCCTGACTTCCTCATCGGCTATCAACAGCGCGCTGCCATCCGTCGCAAGCTTGGCGACACCTATGGTGCCGAGCGTGATGAGTTTCGTGTGCTCAAATCGCGTCTGGATGCCCGAGCTGGCATCAAGCATAAGCCGTCGAAGACCCGTAAGCAGAGCCAGCGCGACATTGAAGACTATGCCTCTATCGTCGAGGCCGACAGCGATGAGCCGGAACGCGAGTACGAAAGTGCTTACCGAGGCCGTGTGCAGGACCGTCATGTCGGTGTGCAGCCGCAGTCCATCATGATCATCTCGCAACATCGGAATCAGAGTCCAACGAACCGCTATATTCCTTACGACCGTCAGCTCGATGCGCTCAACGGCAATGATGTCATACGTCGCACGGTTTATCTGACCAATACCGAGCCTCAGCTCGACGAGCAGGAACTGCAGGTGCATTTCTCTTCCATCGCCTTGCTGACCGCAGCCATTGATGAGGCTCAGACACCTACGGCGATGCAGTACATCGCCCGTGCCATCGACGAATACCACGTCCGCGACTTTGAGTCTGCACTCACCGACCTCGAACGTGCCGAGAGCCTGGACAACGGCAATGCCCTCGTGCCCTTCATGCAGGCTCAAGTGCTCTGCCGCATGATGGAAGCGCAGAATACCGATGTGGAAGCGCCGACGACCACCGTTCGCCTGGGCTTCCAGCGCGCCATCGACAACCTGCGCCGTGCCATCGAGCTGCAGCCCAAGTTTGTCTATGCCTGGTATAATCTGGGTTGCATCCACATGGCGCTTCACGACTACGCCGAAGCCCGTCAGGCTTTCTCCGAAGCCTTGAATATCGATGCCCGCTTCCCCGATGCCTACTACAATCGCGGTCTGGCAGCCATCCTCGACGGCAATCTCCAATCCGGCCTCTCCGATCTGTCGCAGGCTGGCGAGTACGGGCTCTATGGCGCTTACAACTTGATTAAGCGCTACAGCAAAGGAAAATAGCCAACGAAAAAGCAACAATATAGTACTTGGCACATACCTTCTTTTTAGACAACTAATTATACGAATTAAACGAATTTTTCCATGCAAAGCTAGGTTAATCAGCCAAGAAATAATTCGTTTAATTCGTAAAATTTGTTGTCTTATAAAAACATCTTTTGTGTATTTATAGCCAACGAAAAAGCGCTGCGGGGTTGCCGTAGCGCTTGCCTTATATATATAATAAGGTGTAGATTACTTCACAAGGACCTTGTCAACCTTGCCATTCTTGCGGACGATGTTGATGCCGCGACGGAGCTGGCTCTGCTGACGGCCGTCGATGCCGTAGATGATGGTAGCGGCAGCGTCGGTGTTGAGGTTCTCGATAGCGTCGGGAGCCGTCTTACCGAGGTATTCGAGCTTGAAGTTGTCAACAGCGAACCAGTTGGCGGGAGTTGACTGAGCTAAGATACCTACGGTGGTCAGGCCGGAACCGTTGGCAGAGAAGTCGATGGTGTAGGTCAGAGGTGTTGCGGCTGCGGCACCGATGCTGACGTTGTTGTTGGCACCTGCACCGTTGACGAATACGTACACACCGTCAACAACTTCGTCAGTACCCTGGTTGGTAGCATAGCCGTCAACCGACAGACGATAGTAGCCTTCGGGCAGCGGAGCTGCGATGGTCTGGGAAACCTGACCGTCGGCGAGGGCAGCGTTGCCGCTGTTCCAAGCCTCGAGGAACTGCGATACGACGACACCTTCTTCTTCGTTGGAATAGGTGTTGTTGTCCTGATAGCCCTGGTTTGCGCCCATCTTGCCATCGGCAACCCAGAAGGGAGGCGTAACGCCGCGACCGACAGCCATGCTGAAGTCAGCATTAATCAGCACGGGGGTGACGTCGATAGGATTGTCCTGAGAAGCATCGTCCATTTCAACGGCGCTGAGGACATACTTGGCCCAAGCTACGGGGAGGTCGTTGATGAAGCCTTCGATCTGTTCGTTGCTCTCGAAGACCTCGCTGCTGTAAGCGTTGTCGATGTCTTGGATGAGCTTATCGAACGTCGGGTCAACGGGGCTGAGACCGTCGAGCTCGCCCTGGAGGGATTCGAACTGGCCTTTGGTGTCGAGCATCTTTTGCAGGAGTGACTCGGTCTTGTTGATTGCCTCGATGGCTTCCTGCAGCTTCGTGATGGCAGCCGTCTGGGTGTCGAAGTTGGCGCCGAGAGCAGCTTCACCATCAGCGAGAGCCTGCTTCTGCTTCGTCACGTTAGCGGTGACGCCGGCAGCCGAGAGGTTGCTGAGCTGAGTCATGAGCGACTGGATATCGTCGTCGAGGTTGGCGATGCCGTTGTAGTAAAGCTCGAAGTCGTACCAGATGGTCCAGTGGTTGCCCTGCAGACGATCGGTACCTGCGATGCCGGCGCGGAGTGTGCCGCCGTCCTCAAGGACGTTGCCGGAAGCAGCGACGTAGCACTTCTGGTTGAGAGCTGCGTACTGAGCATCGGTGAAGATCATGGATGCGCTGTGCTGGTTGTTGGGCAGGAAGTTGCCGTCGGTGCAGTCGTAGGGGGCATCGAGGTTCGTGAAGCTGGGATCTGCGATGGCAGCTACGTTGAGCAGCGGGGTGTGGTTGACGCCGGCATAGAGATAAGCGTACTCCGTAGCGGGATCATAACCGTCGCTGGTGTAGGTCGGATAGTTGGTGTCGTTGGCCTCAACGCGATAGAAGGCGTGGGTCTTGATGGTGTAGTTACCCTTCGGCAGGTTGGTGAAGTCGCGGTAGATGTTGAACGGGCGAGCGTCCCAAACCTCAGCGGTGCCGTAGTTGGTCTTGAAGTTGCCCGTGCTGGTCTCGTTCATCCAAACGGGAGCATCGGCAGGATAGCCATTAGCGAAAGCTTCTTGGTCGCCACCGTTCGTGTCCGGGAAGTTCAAGTGGTCGAAGAGGGGCGAGATGTCGAGCGGAGTGTCGAGCGTGCCACCGGCAGCGACGGCAGCATCGAAGAGCTCCTGAGTCTTCTGCTTGATCTGATCAGCATAGCCTGCGATGGCAGCGTCAATGTCAGCAGCCGTGACGGAACCCTCTTCGTAAGCGCTTTGCCATTGTTCATAGAGATCCTCAACCATGGTCTGCAGTTCGCCGGTGTACTTCTCCTGATCGCTGTTGAGCTGTTCAACGAAGCTCTTCAGCTTCTTGTAAGCAGCCTGAGATTCGGCCAGTGCGGCACGAGCGGTGCTCAGCGCCTGATTGGCATCCTTATATTCCTGATCCTTGCTGGGGTCGGAACCTGCGTTGACGAGATTTTCAGCCGTGCTGAGTGCATCCTCGAAGGTAGAGATGATGCTTGCTTCAGCCTTGGCCTCGTAGTAGTCAATTCCCTTGGCTGCATCGACCGCGTTCACGAGACCGGTGTATGAAGGCAAGGTCTGAATGGCACCGATGGCGTAGAGCTTCAGGTTGTCCATACCCATCCAGTTCTGGTTGGTACCCTCGGCCATCAGACCAATCTCCATCGTGGCAGAGCCGTCATAGTCGAAGTCGAACTCAAAGTGCTCGGGCAAGCCATTGCCAGTGCCCAGCGCTTCGCCGTGCAGGAGGTTGCCGCTATCGCTCTTATAATAGAGGTATATGCCCTTGGGATCCTCCTCAAGAGCATCGCCCTGCCATACAGCCATGACATCAGCGGCGATACGGTAGCGACCTTCGGGAAGACCAGATACCGTCTGAGAAATAACGCCGTCGTGCAGAGCACCTACGTTGGTGGGGAACCAGGCTTCGATGAAGTTCTGGATGGTCACATCATCATTGGTGTAGGCTGTTGACTGAACCTGCAGATTCTGTCCCATGCCAGGGGTGATGGTCCAACCTGTCATGCCATTGTCGAAGCTGGGGTTGACAAGGACGTACTGGGTGATGTCAAGCGGATTGTCCATGCTGGACTCAGGAATCAGCGCCAGGATAGCAGCGCGATTAACTGCAGGACGAATTTCGTTGGCAGCTGCGGTGAGCTGTTCGGAAGTAGCGTCGGCATTATTGTAAACGGCGCTGGCGGCTGCGTAGTCAACGTTGTACTTGACAGCATCGTTGAGGAGGCCGAGGAGCTCGACACGTGCGGCATAGCGCAGAGACAGCTCTCCGAAATCCTCGCTGTAGTCGGCTTCCTTGATGAAGCGCCATTCGATGTTGGCATCGTCAATCGTCTTGGTGAAATCAACGGCTGAGCCCGGAGCAACACCTGCGAGGTACTCAGTGGCGGCATTGGGGAAAGAAGGATCATCGGGATGGATCTGGAGGTAGTAGTTGCCGCTCTGAGCCTTCGTGAATACCCATACGAAGCCTTTTCCCTGCTTGTTCAGATCGACGAAGCCGTTGGCGGCATCGCGCCAGAGATAGAGGTAATCGGTGGAGCAGTCATTAAAGTTGTAACCGTTTTCACGTCCGCCGTTGTAGCCGTAAAAAGTGTATTTCTCCTTGAGGCGAAGCGTCCAACCGTCACCCCAACTATTGCTGTTGACATTACCCTTGGCACCGGTGACATTGGTACCTGCAGCGATGGTTTCGGTGATGACCAAAGGATAAGCCTTGCCATCAGAAGTAAGACTGATTTGGGTTGCCCAGCTGTTGGCACCTGTGATGAACTGACCGGTACCGACGTTGAGGAGGTAGTACTCGCCGCCTTCCTCGGGGTCAGAACCCGTGAGCTGAGGCTGAACGGGTGCAGTCCAGGTCTGAGCCATGGCCGTAAACGTCATTGCCGCTACGGCCACAAAAGAAAGAAAACGCTTTCTCATTTTGTTTGAACTAGTTTTTAGTTAGTAAAATAGTGAATTAATAAAGGGTTGTCTTAAGTGCAATGATGTTGTTGTTATACCTTATTTATATAAGGATTTGGGTGCAAAGATACGTCTTTTTGAAAGAACGGCACAAGAAAAATGGAAAAAAGTGACCGTAAAAGCTATATTTTCGATAATAATGACTATCTTTGCAGCGCTAAACGATAAAATGTAGGGCTTATGCTTATTGCAGTAGATTTCGACGGCACCATCGTCCGTCACCGCTATCCCGATATCGGCGAGGAGATACCCTTTGCCGTGGAGACACTGAAAATGCTTGTTGAGGAGCGCCATCGCCTCATCCTTTGGACCGTGCGCGAAGGGCAACTCCTGGACGATGCCGTAGAGTGGTGCCGTAAGCGCGGACTGGAGTTCTATGCCATCAACCGCGACTATCCCGAGGAGGACATCACCCTCAACGAACACTTCTCGCGCAAGCTGAAGGTGGACGTGTGGATCGACGACCGCAACGTAGGCGGACTGCCCGACTGGGGAACCATCTACGAGATGATCCACAACCGCAAGACCTACGAGCAGGTGATGACCGAGACGTTGCTCTCGGGTGAACCTGAGCGCAAACGCAGCTGGTTGCAGCGCCTCTTCGGTTAGTTCACCACGCGCACTCCCCTTGTTCTTGTCATCTTGATCAACCTATCGAATCCGTCGTTCGGTCGCGACCGAACGACGGATTCCTCTATACGTTATCGCCATAACGTCTAAAGGTTTCAGCCTTAGCTTCTTTTCGTTTCAGCCTTAGCTTCTATTCGTCTCAGCCTTAGCTTCTATTCGTTTCAGCCTTAGCTTCAATTCGTCTCAGCCTTAGCTTCTATTCGTCTCAGTCCTCATTACAATTCGTATGCTTCTTTATCTTCTTGCGTAAATTGAAGTGAATTTCCATACACTAATACACTCTTTTGGCTGTATGATACTATGAATCAGTGTGTTGGCTGCTTTGAAAAAGGTGTATTTAGAGTGTATTTTAGGGTGTATTTGTGTATTTTAGCGCTGAAATGGCGTCAAAAATGAGTCGAAAGTGTGCGTTTTTCGTGGAGTTGGCACATTGAAAAAGCGGAAGCAGTGGGACTATAAGCCGGGTTCTGTATCCTTGTCGTCGACGGTTATTAGGGGGCGACGACGCTGGTGCCTGCCATTTATCTACGGCGTGACTCTCGCCACGTCTCTATCGTTCTACCCTCCGGCTCGGACGGGCCGCCCTTTCTCACCCTTGCACGACGGGTCGTGTAGTCGGTGCTTCGCCGGTTTACGCGAACTTTCAACCTCCGGTGTGCACAGCACGCCTGTCGCCAGACGCCTGGTGAGCTCTTGCCTCACCTTCTCACCCTTACCTGCCGTTCAAAATAGAAATGAGAAATAACGGCAGGCGGTTGTTTTCTTCTGCACCTGCAAGCCCTCGCGGACTTCTATCGGTTAGGTAGCGGAGTGCCCTGTGTTGCCCGGACTTTCCTCTTGCGCTGCTCACGCGATGGAGTAGTGCCAGCGGCAGACCGTCCCACTGCTTCCGAGCCGCAAAGATACGAATATAGTTTAGAGTTTAAAGTTTAAAGTTTAAAGTTTTTGCGTGCTGTTTACTTTTTTTAGCAGTTATGGCAGCAAAAACTGCCAGAAAAGGCCGTTTGGCACAAGAAATGCAAAAATGGCAGGTCGCGATTTTAACCGCTGTTAAGCAAGCCGCAGAGCATGTTAAAAGAAAGGAAAAATCGGCGACATTTTGTCAGAGAGATAAACTTTTGCACTACTTTTGTGTCGGATTTCATGAAAACGTAAATCGTCGTATCATCATCCGAGAAATAATTTTCGAAATCGAAATATTTAATTGAAATAGTAAATCGTCAAATCGTAAATGAACATGATGAACCAAAAGACAAAGATGTGGCTCGGCGCAGCAGCGCTGGTGCTGAGCAGTAGCCTGATGACAGGCGCGATCATGAGTGACAAAATTCACGTGGCTTCGACGGCGCACGCTGCTCCTTCGACGTCGGCGATGGCTACGGCTTCTGCCGCTGCCGCACCTGCCGGCCTCGTGGATCTGACGACGGCCGCCGAACGTTCGGTCAACAGCGTCGTATATATTAAGGTGACGAAGAATGCCGTTCGCCAGACGGTGACGGTGCGCGATCCGTTCGAGGATTTCTTCGGCGACTTCTTCGGCTATGGCAACCGCGGTCGCGGACAGGGACGCCAGCAGGAGATTGAGACACAGCCGAAGCGCCAGGGCGCAGGCTCGGGCGTCATTATCTCGGCCGACGGATACATCGTCACGAACAACCACGTCGTGGCAGGCGCCGACGAGATCCTTGTGAAACTGAACGACAACACCGAGTACAAGGGACGTATCATCGGTTTGGACGAGACCACCGACCTGGCTCTCGTGAAGGTGGAAGCCAAGAACCTGCCCGCCATCACTATCGGCAACTCCGATGCGCTGAAGATCGGCGAGTGGGTGCTGGCCGTGGGCAACCCGTTCAACCTGACTTCGACCGTCACTGCCGGCATCGTTTCGGCTAAGGCACGTTCGCTGGGAGCCAATGGCGTTGAGAGCTTTATCCAGACTGATGCCGCCATCAATGCCGGCAACTCGGGTGGCGCCCTCGTCAACGAGCAGGGCGAGCTCGTAGGCATCAATGCGATGCTCTACAGCCAGACGGGCAGCTACGCCGGCTACGGTTTCGCCATCCCGACGACCATCATGAACAAGGTCGTTGCCGACCTGAAGGAGTTCGGCGTTGTGCAGCGCGCGCTCTTGGGCGTCCGTGGCACGGATGTTACGAATTATATTGACGTAGAAAAGGAAAAGGGCAACGAGGTGGATCTCGGTACCAATAAAGGTATTTATATTCAGGAGGTCGAGGAGAAGACGACTGCCGAGGAACTCGGACTGCAGAAGGGCGACGTCGTCACCGCCGTTGACGGCCGCGACGTCACGAAGATGGCGGAGCTGCAGGAAGCCCTCTCGCAGCGTCGCCCCGGCGACAAGGTGAAGGTCACCTATATCCGCAACAAAAAGAGCCATACCGAAACGGCTACGTTGCGCAACGCGCAGGGCGGCACCGAAGTGCTCGAGGAAGTGGACATCGACTTGTTCGGCGCTCAGCTCAAGCCGCTCAGCGACGAGACGAAGCAGCAGCTGGCACTCCGCTACGGCCTCGAAGTGACGGCCATCAAGAAGGGTAAGCTCGCCGACGCCGGCATCACGAAGGGTATGATCCTGCTGCAGGTCAACGACCAAGAGATGCGCACCGTCGATGACTTCGAGAATGCCGTGAAGGCTGCCAACCAGTCCAGCGACCGCGTGCTCTGGATCCGTGCAATCACGCCGAGCGGACGCCGCGTAGCCACCGCCATCGACCTCTCCGAGGAGAAGAAGAAATAAGCGTTCGGAGCCTACAGCAAAAAGTAGGCCAAAACGTTCATCAACGTGCAGAAGAGGCAAAGTTTTGCAAAAAGCTTTGCTTCTTCTCACTTTTTTGATGAAAACTTTGAATTTTTCTTGCGCGTGTGCTATATATAATGTATCTTTGCGCGCTTTAAAAAGAATTGTAGTTTATTATTCTGAAAATACCAATAAGGAATGAGACAATTAAAGATTACTAAGAGTATCACCAACCGCGAAAGCGCTTCGTTGGACAAGTACCTTCAGGAGATCGGTCGCGAAGACCTGATTACGGTGGAGGAAGAAGTGGAGCTGGCACAGCGCATCCGCAAGGGCGACCGTGCCGCCTTGGAGCAACTGACTCGCGCCAACCTGCGCTTCGTGGTCTCTGTGGCCAAGCAGTATCAGAACCAGGGCCTCTCGCTGCCCGACCTGATCAACGAGGGCAACCTCGGCCTGATCAAGGCTGCCGAGAAGTTCGACGAGACGCGCGGCTTCAAGTTCATCTCCTACGCCGTATGGTGGATCCGCCAGAGCATTCTCCAGGCTTTGGCTGAGCAGAGCCGCATCGTGCGTCTGCCGTTGAATCAGGTGGGGTCGTTGAACAAGATCTCCAAAGCCCTGTCGAAGTTCGAGCAGGAGAACGAGCGCCGTCCGAGTCCCGATGAACTGGCCGAGGAGCTGGACATCCCCGTGGACAAGATCTCCGACACGTTGAAGGTGAGCGGACGCCACATCTCCGTCGATGCGCCGTTCGTGGAAGGCGAGGACAACACCTTGCTCGATGTCATCGTCAACGACGACAGCCCCATGGCGGACAAGAGCCTCGTCAACGAGAGCCTCAGCCGCGAGATCGACCGCGCCCTTTCGACGCTCAGCGAACGCGAGAAGCAGATCGTCGAGATGTTCTTCGGCATCAACCACCAGGAGATGACCCTCGAGGAAATCGGCGACAAGTTCAACCTCACCCGCGAACGTGTACGCCAGATCAAGGAGAAAGCCATCCGACGCCTGCGCAACAACTCGAAGAGCAAACTCCTCAAGTCGTACCTGGGTTAAATCTAGATCCTCTAGAAAATCTAGATCCTCTAGAAAATCTAGATCCTCTAGAAAATCTAGAAAATCTAACCCCTCTAGAAGAAAACAAGAAAAGAATGATAGGAAACAATAGAATGACCAGATTGGTGTGCTGTCTCGCAGCGTTGCTGTGGTTGGCGCTGCCGTTGTCGGCTGCTAAGAAGCCTGAAGTCAAGCGTATCTATATGTTCGGCTTCGCCGCCTCGCTCAGGGATTCCACCGCTTTCCAAACTGACATTCAGACCATCGACAGCGCTTGGATTGATCCGACGCATAAGATGCTGGTTGACCGTGCCTTATACAGCCTGCAACTGCAGTACCACATGGAGACCGAGGAGCATCGTAAGAACACGGTGTGTTCCATCTTCTTCGGTACCAATCCCCGCAAGGTGCAGCGCAAATGGGCGAAGGTGAAGAAACGCTACGAGAAGGATCCGTTGCTGTCCTACCAGATTCTGCCTAAGGAACGCTTCGCTTTCAAGGCCGAGCAATACCTTGCACCCATCATTGGCGACGAGGTCTTCATGCCGGATTCCGCGCGTTCGGCGACAGCTCCCGCAGGTCAGAACCCTCAAAACGCACCGAAGAAATGACGTCGCATCGCTACAAAGTGGCCTTGCACCGTTTGCAAGTCAACTTCCCCGACCACTTGTCGGCTCCCGATATCATCCCGTCCTTCACGCCTTTTGTCTGTGAGGAGGACGGCGATGTGCTTTTCACCATGGATGTTGAGGAGGGCACGGCACCCGATTTCAGCGGTTGGCGCGAGATTGGACAGTTCGATTGCGGCGGTGCCAACCATGGCGTCTATCTCGCCGCCGATGGCAGTTATGCTTTCGAGATCAGTCTGCCTGCCTGCGACGGCGGGCTGCTGAGCTGTTGTCTCGTGGCACACGACGATTTCCGTCGTTGCCGTGCGGTGTTGACAGGCTCGTCGGTGCGCCAGCATCAGTTCGGATTGAACAACGCCTTGATGATGGCTTTTGCCTTTGCCGCCGCCGAACAGGACACGTTGCTCATCCACGCTTCGGTCATCCGCAACGGTGGCTACGGCTATCTCTTTACTGCCCCGAGCGGTACGGGCAAGAGCACGCACACTCACCTGTGGTACAAATACATACCAGGTTCTGACTTAATGAACGACGACAACCCCGTCGTGCGCATCGTCGATGGTGAGTTGCGCATCTACGGTTCGCCGTGGAGCGGCAAGACGCCTTGCTATCGCAATATCTGGGCGCCCGTCGGTGCGATTACACGCATCGAGCAGCGCCCCGAGAACACGATCCGTCGTATGGCGCCCGTCGAGGCTTTTGCGATGCTGCTGCCCGCCGTGAGTTCGATGAAGTGGGACAAGCGCGTGTATGTCGGCATTTGCGACACCATTTCCCGTCTGCTCCCCATCACGCCCGTCTTCTGGCTCGGCTGTCGTCCCGACGAGGAGGCTGCGAAGGTGTGTTATGCTGCTGTGAAGAGAGGATGAAAGCGTTCGTCAAGAAATGTGCGAGAGTGCTGGCTACGCCCTGGCGGCGTGCCAAGCAGCGCCGCTACGCCGACCCTTCGGCAACGGCAATGCCGCGTATCGAATTGCCCAACGACCAGTTGCTGCCTCTCGTCCGCGAATACGTGGCTAAGGGCGAGAAGGTCGTCATCTCCGTCAAAGGCTATTCCATGCGTCCCTTCTTGGAGCACCTGCGCGACCGTGTGCAATTGGCTCCTTGGACATCGCTGGCCGTTGGCGACGCCGTCTTGGCAGAGATAGCACCCGGCCATTTCGTGTTGCATCGCATCATCACCATCGACGGCCAACGGCTCACGCTCATGGGCGACGGTAATATACGTGGTACTGAGTCATGTACGATGGCTGATGTCTGTGGCGTAGTCACCGAGTATCTGCGCCCGAACGGCCATGTGCTGTTGGCCAGCGACCCAACGCTGAAACGTAAAATCAAACTCTGGCGCAGGCTGCTGCCCATTCGCCGTCTGCTCCTTTTTATCTATAAAGCAACGATATGAAAATCAAAGAAGGATTTGAACTGAGGACGATTTGTGGCGAGGCCATCATCGTCGCTCATGGCATAGAGAACATCGACTTCTCTAAGATCATCAGCCTCAACGAGAGTGCCGCCTACCTCTGGCGCAAGGTCGAAGGTCAGGACTTCGATGCCCCCATGCTGGCTCGACTGCTCACCGAAGAGTATGAAGTGGATGAGGCCACCGCTCTGCGCGATGCCCAGAAGATGATCAATGACTGGCAAGCTGCAGGGCTGATAGCATAGCACATGGCACATTTCTTCTTTTTAACAACGAATTATACGCGCTCGGCTCGAAGAGACGCTTGACACTTCAAGAATTAAACGAATTTAAGCTTGCGTCGTGTCTATAAGAAGATATGACAATAGGACATGAAATAATTCGTCTAATTTGTATAATTCGTTGTCTTATAAAACCTTCTCTGTGCCTTATTTTTGTTCCAAAAGATCAATGTGTTTCATCTGCCGCATGATCCATGTTTGGCGCTTCAGCATATAGGGTGACGGCTCTTTGCTGCTGAACTTGAGCGGATTGGGTAGGGTAGCGGCGATGAGGGCGCAGTTGTTGCGGGTGAGTTCAGCTGCCGTGCAATGAAAATGCCATTGCGCCACAGCCTCGGCGCCGTAGATGCCGTCGCCCATTTCGATGGAGTTGAGGTACACCTCCATAATGCGTTGCTTGCTCCAGATGAGTTCGATGAGTGCGGTGAAGTAAGCTTCCAATCCTTTTCTCACCCACGAATGGCTCGGCCAGAGGAATACGTTCTTGGCCGTTTGCTGGCTGATGGTGCTTCCTCCGCGCTGACGCTTGCCGCCCTTACTCTCCTGGATGGCTTTGTCGATGGCTTCGAAGTCGAAGCCGTGGTGCTCCATAAACCGTTGGTCTTCAGAGGCCATCACGGCCACGGGCATATATTTCGACATCTCGTTCAGCGGCACCCAATGATGTCGCAGGCGTATCTGTTCGCCGCGTCCAATTTGTTCGACACAGCGGATCACCATCAGCGGCGTCACATACACCGGCAACCACCGATAGGCGACAACGGTGAGGATGGTGGAGGCAAAGAAGAAAATCACCAGTCCTTGCAACCACTTTTGTATCGTCTTAAGTACTTTTTTCACTCTTCACTCTTCATTCTTATCACCCTCACACCGAGCTGTGAAGGATGTTTTTTCATGTACTCTTCCAACGTCATCGGTTCGAGTACCACCTTTTTGTGAATCTGGCTGGCATTGAGCAGGTGCAGCTTGCCGTCGCGCCCCCATACGGCGAGTCCGAGATGCGACACATCGAGGCCGGCCTTCTTGGTGACGATGGCCAGGATGTCGCCGTCCTTAACGCATGACAGGTCTTTCTTGGAACGTCCCAGCAGGCGGCGTGGGATATAGCGGACGGTGCGGCCGCAGAGGCGCTGCTCGTTGGCTTTGATCAGTTTGAGCGCAGCAGCGTCGTCCTTCAGCATCGGATAGCTCGAAGGATGAGTGCTCATGTAGGTGATGTCCAGCTTCTGAGCATCCACGAAGGGGTAGTAGGCGCCGCGGCTGTCGTTGGCTTTACCTTTGATCTCGCGGATAAATCCCTGACGCTCATTGCTGTCAATCCATTCGCTGAAGTAATGGTTGCGCGAGGCGTAGCCGTCTAAACGGCCGTCGCGATAACGGATCTTAGTCAGGTTGTTGCAGAAATCGGCGAAGCGCGTGCTGCCCTGATGCGTCGTCATCACCAGAGCGACGACGTTCTCGACGAGCGTCGTGCAGTCCAGCTCGCGGAGGTTCACGGCGAGCTCTTCGTGCGGATTCACTTCGAGCGTCTTGCCGACGTAGGGAATGCCCAGCAGCTTTTGGGCGTAGAAAACCATGAGGTTCTCTGAAGGGGCCTGACGACTTCCCTTCGTCAGCAGTTCCACTACGCGCAAACTGTCGGTCCGCTGGTAGGTGAGTGCCTGCACAGGTATGGCGGTGCAGCACATCATGAGGGAAAATAAAACGAGTGTCTTGAGATGTTTCATGATAATAATCTCCTTATTTCGCCGCAAAGGTAAGGAAAAGATTAGAGATTAGAGAGTAAAGGTTAATGTTTTTGCTCGAGAACTATATATTTTTCACTTTTCATTCTTTCATTTTTCACTTTTTCACTACCTTTGCGCCGTGAAACACTACATACTTCTTCTCCTATCGCTGCTTGCCCTCGCGCCTCTGGCCATTCGGGCTCAGCACACCCGCAGCCTCTCCGACCAGATCCGCTCGGTGCAAGTCATCGTGAAGGGTAACCCGCTGTCGCCTCCGCTGGCCGAGATTGGCGACGACATAGAGATTGCCTTCGACGAACTCTCGCACGAATACACGCGTTATATATATAAGGTGGAATTCTGCAATGCCGACTGGAGCGTCAACGATGAAGTCTTCGAGAGCGACTATCTGGAAGGCTTCAACGGTTTGCCCATCGACGATTACGAGAAGAGCCTGAACACGACGGTGCTCTATACACACTATCGTCTCTGCTTCCCCAACGAGGATGCGCGACTGCTTCTGCCTGGTAATTATCGCATTAAGGTCTTTGCCGACGAGCGCGACAGCAGCGATGAACCTGTTCTCGAAGCCTGCTTCTCCTTGTTGACGCCCGAGATGACCATCAAGGCCAGCGTCAGCGCCAACACCGAGGTGGACTTCAATCAGCAGCACCAGCAGGTGACATATGCTATCGCCTATGGGAGCCGGCGCGTGGTCGATCCGCAGCGCGAGTTGCACACCGTGGTTCTGCAGAACCGTCGTTGGGACAACGCCGTCATCAACCTGCCGCCCAACATCCAGAACACCCTCGGCGTGGAATGGACCCACCGCCGCGAACTCATCTTCCCTGCGGGGTCGGAGTTCCATAAGTTTGAAGTGCTTAACCTGCATCAGGGGGGTATGGGCGTCGATAAAATGCGATGGTTTGAGCCTTATTTCCACACGCTCCTTTTTGCCGCTACACCGCAGCACAACTATACGTATTCTCCCGACCAGAATGGTGCTTACGTCATTCGTCACGAAGGCGACGAGGAGAATGACACGGAATGCGACTACACCTTCGTGCATTTCTTCCTGCAGATGCCTAAGTTCGAAACGGGTGACGTCTATGTCTCTGGTCTTTGGGACAATGGCTTCCCTGACCCGGAGTGCCGGATGCGATATGACGAAGCGCAGCACGCTTACGAAACCACCGTGCTGCTGAAGCAAGGCTATTACAACTATCAGTATCTATGGCTCGACAACGACGGGGTAGGGCACACCGCCCGCACCGAGGGCGACTTCTTCCAGACGGAGAACGAATACCTCATCCTCGTCTATCACCGGCCGCAAGGCGGACGTTACGATGCGCTCGTAGGCTACACCATCACCAAATATGGTACGCCGTAAGGAGATTTTCACTTTTCACTCTTTCACTTTTCACTCTTATATTCACATCGTGGAAATTATTAAGTCATTCTTTCAGAACCTGGGTGATATGCTCAGCATCCCCTGGTCCTTCGTCATCCTTGAGCTGATCGGAACCCTTGCGGGTGCCGTCTCCGGCGCCCGTCTGTCCGCAGCCAAGCAATTCGATTTGTTCGGTGCCTTCATCGTGGGCACGGCCACGGCTGTCGGCGGCGGTACTACGCGCGACCTGCTCATCGGCAAGACGCCTTTCTGGCTTGAGGATCCCATCTATCTGCTCACCTGTCTCTTTGGCTTGCTATGGGTCATCGTCTTCCGCAAATGGCTGGTGCGTCAGAACAACACCTGGTTCCTCTTCGACTGTATCGGTTTCTCGTTGTTCAACGTGATTGGTATCGAGAAAGCCCTTGGCCTCGGTATGCCCACGTGGGCAGCCATCTGTCTGGGTGTCATCACGGGTGCCGGCGGCGGTGTGTTGCGTGATATTCTCATCAACGAAGAACCTCTCATCTTCCGCAAGGAAATCTATGCTACCTGCTGTCTTGCCGGCGGTCTTGTCTATATTGGCTGCCTTCATGGACTTGGCTGGGCGCCCGAGGGCAGCGCCGTCCTCTCCTGCACCGTCGCCATCGCCATCCGTATGCTGGCCGTCAAATACAGCTGGAGCCTGCCGACGCTGAAAGCAGAACCGTGATTAGTTGACGAGTTAACAAGTTGACAAGTTGACGAGTTGAAAGATGACAGGTTGACGGTGAGCTCAAGGCTGAACATAAATAACTAAAAAACAGATTGGCTACTTCCGCAGCCAACCTGTCGTTTATTTGTTAATCTGTCAACTCGTCAACTTGTCAACTCGTCAACTTGTCAACTCGTCAACTCGTCAACTTGTCAACTCGTCAACTCGTCAACTCGTCAACTCGTCAACTCGTCAACTCGTCAACTTGTCAACTTGTCAACTCGTCAACTTGTCAACTAACTTATTGCAGTGTGCCAGCTTCAGCTTGCTGGATCATTTCGGGGCTAGCATAGAGGTAAACCTCGACGCGGCGGTTCTGAGCCTGACCAGTAGCTGTGGAGTTGTCAGCCACGGGGTTGTCTTCGCCGAGACCTACGACTTCCTTGATTTGTGTTTGTGCAACGCCGCTCTGGAGCAGATAGTTGCTGACGGCTGCTGCGCGCTGCTGCGAGAGCACGAGGTTCTTTTGCTTGCTCTGTTCGGCAGTGCTGTTGCGCCAGCTCTGGTTGTCGGTGAAGCCGATGACACCTACACTCATCAGATTGTTGGGGATCAACACGTTGGTGGCGAAGTTGTCCAAAGAGCTCTTGGCGATGGCATTCAGGGTGGACTTACCCGTCTGGAAGAGAATACCGCTGTCGAAGGTCACCTTCACGGCATCGTAACCGTTGCCGTCAACCACGCCTTCTACCTGAGCGTTGGCAATCTTCTCGGCTTCCTTCTTGGCCTTGTCCATCTTGCGGCCGATGAGGATACCGGCAGCAGTACCTACGGCTGCACCGGCAGCACCTGCGATAGCACCGACCTTCGTCTTGTTACCCTTCTTGGCCAGGATAGCGCCGAGGGCTGTGCCGAGAGCTGCACCACTGGTACCACCGATGATACCACCCTTGGCGGTGTTGCTCATACCACAAGATTCGATGAGTAAAGCGGCGCAGAGGCCGAGTGCATAGAACTTTAATCCTTTCATAGTTTCTTAATGTGTTTGATGAATAATGATGTTGTTTTGAGTTTTCGAGTGCAAAAATACACATTTTTCTTCATACGAAGTGTCAAAAGCGGCAATTTTATGCTTTTCTTTGATGATATTTCACTAACTTTGCACCCGAAAAAACAAAAATGACCTTTTTATTATGGCAAAAGAACTCAAAAACCTGACTAAACGAAGCGAGAATTACTCGCAATGGTATAACGAACTTGTAGTGAAGGCAGACCTCGCCGAGCAGAGCGATGTCCGCGGATGTATGGTCATCAAACCCTACGGCTACGCCATCTGGGAGAAGATGCAGCATATCCTCGACGGTATGTTCAAGGAGACGGGCGTGCAGAACGCCTACTTCCCCTTGCTCATCCCCAAGAGCTTCCTCTCACGCGAGGCTGAGCACGTCGAAGGCTTTGCCAAGGAATGCGCTGTGGTCACTCACTACCGCCTGAAGACCAACGAGACGCACGACGGTGTCGTCGTTGATCCCGAGGCTAAGCTCGAAGAGGAGCTCATCATACGTCCTACCTCCGAGACCATCATCTGGAACACCTACAAGAACTGGATTCACTCGTACCGCGACCTCCCCCTGCTCATCAACCAGTGGGCTAACGTCATGCGCTGGGAGATGCGCACCCGCCTGTTCCTACGCACCGCCGAATTCCTCTGGCAGGAAGGCCACACCGCCCACGCCACCCGCGAGGAGGCCGAAGAGCGCGCACGTCTGATGCTGAAGGTCTATGCCGACTTCGCCGAGAAGGTGATGGCCGTGCCCGTCATGCAGGGCGTGAAGAGCGAGACGGAGCGCTTCGCCGGCGCCCTCGACACCTACACCATCGAAGCGATGATGCAGGACGGCAAGGCGTTGCAGAGCGGCACCAGTCACTTCCTCGGACAGAACTTCGGACGGGCTTTCGACGTGCAGTTCCTCAACAAGGACAACCAGCCGGAATATGCCTGGGCTACGTCGTGGGGCGTGAGCACACGTCTCATGGGCGCACTCATCATGACGCACTCCGACGACAACGGCCTCGTGCTGCCGCCCGCCTTGGCGCCCACACAGGTCGTCCTTATTCCTATTTATAAGACCGAGGAGCAGCTGGATGCCATTCGCGTCAAGCTCCGCGAAATCGCTGACGAGCTGAAGTCGCTGGGCATCAGCGTGAAGCTCGACGACAACGACCAGAAGCGTCCGGGCTTCAAGTTCGCCGACTACGAGCTGAAGGGCGTTCCCGTGCGCCTCGTCATGGGCGGTCGCGACCTTGAGAACGGCACCATCGAGCTCATGCGCCGCGACACCTTGGAGAAGGAAGAACTCAGCGTCGAAGGCATCGCCCAGCACGTCAAGGCTGTGCTCGATGATATGCAGACAGCCATCTTCGAGAAGGCCCGCAAGTACCGCGACGAACATATCTTCGAGTGCGACAACTACGAGGAGTTCAAGGAGCGCGTCAAGGACGGCGGCTTCTTCCTCTGCCATTGGGACGGCACGCCCGAGACCGAGGCTAAGATCAAGGAGGACACACAGGCTACGATCCGTTGCGTGCCGTTCGACTTCGAACAGACACCCGGTACGGACATGGTCAGCGGCAAACCTGCCAAGTACCGCGTCCTCATCGCACGTTCGTACTAATATAGCTGAATGCGCTGGCTCCCGACCTTATTTGCAGCAGAATCCATCCCCAGTGCCATGATCACTTTCGTGGCGCTGCTGATGTTTCTGCAGTTGGGCATCGGATGGGAGATCAGCACCTTGCTTTGTGGCCTTCTCTCCTTGCCGTGGGTGTTGAAGTCGTTTGTTCGCGAGAAGGTGCGCCATCGGGGGCGGTTTGCCCGTGTGCTGCGCATCATCGAGGCCGCTATCTTCGCCTGTCTTGTGGCGCTGGCCTTCATCTGCACGACGACCCTCAGCTGGCGCGTGGCGCTCGTCTTCGTCGCCTTTCTTGTCTTGTGCATGTTCTGCGCCTGGCACGAATTGGCAGCAAGGATGTACTACGAACGAATGCTCCGCCCTCATGAGCAGCGCTACTACAACAGCTCGAAGATGTTCTATTCGCAGGTCAGCACCATCGTCACCTATGGCGCTATGATCATGGCCGTCGGTGCTTTGGAGGTGTTCTACCACAACCGCCGTCAGGCCATTGCCCTTTCGTGGAGCACCGCCATCTACCTCGTCGCCGGATTCTATCTCCTGCTCTTCCTCTACAATTTCATCGTTCTGCGCACGCCGAACGTCGGCAACCGCAGTCAGGCGGAATCGCTTCGTGATGCCGTCAAGGCCGAGGTTCACGTCATCGACCGCATCTTGCACAAGCCCCATTGGCTGGCCGTGATCGTGAGCCTGTTCTTCCTCCTTCTGCCGCAATCGCTCCTCTTCTACACGCGCGTCATCTTTCTCTTCGCCTCTCATGCCGAGGGCGGTCTCGGCTGCTCCCTTCAATGGATCGGACTGGCGCAGGGCACGGTCGGTGTGATGGCTTTCTCCGTCGGTCTTGGCGTTGGCCATCGTTTGCTTCAGGTCAAGGAGTGGTCGCGTCGGGCTTTCTTCTTCATGGTGCTCAGCCTCCCGCTGTCGCCTTTCGTCTATTATGTGATGACCATCTGGCCTCCTTCGAGTCTGCTCTGGCTTTGCTTCGCCACTTTCCTGGCGCAGCTCTTCTTCGGTTTCGGCTTGAATGCTTGCATGGTCTTCGTCCGTTATATCTCCGGCGAGCGTTATCGCAGCACGATCAACTACTTATATATCCCGCTTGTGTCGCTGGTTATGCTGCCCGCCGTTGCCGCTTCGGGTTGGTTGGTTTCCCTTCTCGGCTTCCATCTCTTCTTCACCCTTGATGCCCTGTTGGCCCTTCCATCCCTTGTCGCCGGTTACGTAGGCTATCGCCAGATAGCGTCTCCATCTTCCAACCTACTTTCAGCATCCTCTATTCCTATCGATTATGAAAAATAAGCCTTATGCTTGGGTGCCATCCCTCTATTTGGCAGAAGCGCTGCCTTATGTTGCCGTTATGGTCATCGCCACCACGATGTACAAGCGTCTCGGTCTTTCCAACACCGACCTCGCCCTCTACACCTCGTGGCTCTATCTTCCCTGGGTCATCAAACCGCTGTGGAGTCCTTTCATCGCGGCAATCAAGACCGAGCGATGGTGGGTTCTGCTGATGCAGTTGCTTATCGGCGCCGGTTTCGCAGGCATCGCTTTCACCCTTCCTACGTCTTTCTGGCTCCAAGGCTCCCTCGCCTTCTTCTGGATCCTGGCCTTCGCCAGTGCCACACATGATATCGCTGCCGACGGTCTTTACATCCTCGGGCTCGACACTCACGACCAGAGCCTGTATGTAGGCATCCGTTCCACGTTCTATCGCATCGGAAATATCTTCGGCCAAGGACTCTTGGTTATGTTTGCCGGCTGGCTCGAACGTTCGCAAACCATTCCTATGGCTTGGAGTATCTCCTTCTTTGTCCTCGCCGGTCTCTTCTTGGCGTTGTGGTTGTGGCATAGCTTTGCCTTGCCAAGACCGGAGAAGATCAAAGATGAGAGATTAGAGATTAGAGATGAGAGATTAGAGACGAGAGATGACCAAGCGCAGCCATCTTTAATCTCTAATCTTTCATCTCTCCTCTCCGAATTCTGGCTTGCCCTGAAGACCTTCTTCACGAAGCCGCATATTGTTACGGCCTTGCTCTTCATGCTGCTTTTTCGCTTCCCCGAAGGTCAGTTGGTGAAGATAGCTAACCCCTTCCTTCTCGACACGACTGAGGCTGGCGGCCTGGCGCTCTCCACCGAGGCGGTGGGCTTTGTCTATGGCACCGTGGGCATCATAGGACTCACCATCGGCGGCTTGCTCGGCGGCTGGTGTGTCTCGCGCCATGGTTTGAAGCGCTGGTTGTGGCCCATGGTGCTCAGCATCTCGCTGCCTGACATCGTCTATGTCTATCTGGCCTCTTCCGTTGCGCCGTCGTTGTTCGTTGTCAACCTCTGCGTGTTCATCGAGCAGTTCGGCTATGGTTTCGGTTTCACGGCCTATATGCTTTACCTCGTCTATTTCTCTCAGGGCGAGCGCTCTACGGCGGTGTTCAGCATCTGCACGGCTATGCAGGCGCTCGGTATGATGTTGCCCGGCATGATCGCCGGTTGGATGGCAGATCATCTCGGCTATCTCAATTTCTTCTGGTGGGTAATGGGCTGCTGCCTCGTCACCTTCGTCGTGTCGGCTTTCATCAAGATCGATCCCGCTTACGGCAAGAAGGAGCAAGCGTCAGAAGCGCAGGAGTGAACCGCCGTCGCTGTAGCAGTAGCGACGAAGCAGTTCCTGAATGTAGGTAGCGCACGCATCCACATTCTCACGGTTCCCGTCGTACCCGTTCACGATGGTCAGCAGGCTTGTCGTTTCCAACGACAGCTTGGTACGCTCGTGGTCGCTCGTTGGTGTGCCTATGCCGCCTATGGCGTCGCGGTAAACGGGCATACCCTCGATATTCAGCACGCCTCGTCCGATGCCCTCGTAGGGCTCCCCTTCGCGTCCGATGCCTAAGCAGAGCGCGTCACCTTCGATCCTGTCGGCATCAAATCCTCCGATGCTATAGCCGTAGGCGATGCTGGCGAGGTTGATCAGATCCACCAGCGTGCTCACTTGGTACAACTCGTTGCCCTTCAGCGTCCTTCTTACTAACGCCTCGCCCGACGGCCGATAGCGGCTCGGATCCTTGCCGCAGCGACGGTAGGCCGTGCGTGTAGCCTCAATCGATGGCATCTCTTTGATGCTGTCCACCGTATAGTGTAGCCGATAGTCGCTGATGAACGCCTCAATCTCCTCCCACAGCTCGGCGTTGAAGGCACTGTTCCGGACATTCGCAACAACAGCGGTGCCCACAAACTCGGGGCACCGCAGCCTTATCTCTTCAGAAATCGTTATCTTCATATTTTCATTCTTTTATTCTTCATTCTTCACTCTTCATTCTTTTATTTTTCACTTTTCACTTTTATATTCTTCATTCTTCATTCTTCATTCTTCTTGTTGCATCCTCTGATGCCTTTGACCACGTCCGTGGTGTCAGCCTCTTCGGTGGCCGAGCGGTAGTAGTAGCCTCCGTATCCGTAGTCGTTCCAGTAGCGGTCGTAGTTGCGCAGGCGGAAGCGTGTGCTGTAGCCGTCGTAGCCCTCGATGTAACCCGTGAAGTAGGTGGCGGAGAGGCTGTAGTCCATGATGACGCAGTCCAGGTCGGAGTCGTCGAAGTAGAGGTACAGCTTGCGGTTGCGCACTTCCCAGTCGAAGTAGTTCGTCACGGGACGTGAGTGACGGTAGTAGTCGATCTCTACGCCGGTGCCGCGGTAGTAGCCGTAGCCGCTGGGACGGAACTCAATCTCGGAACCCTCGGCACGCTCGCCGGTATAGCTGTTGTACATGTCAAGGTCGCCGAACCAGTGTCCGCTGACGGTGTAGCCAATATCGTCGTCGCGGTTGTCGTACCAGTAGTCAACGTCGCAGCTTGCGAAGAGGAACAGAGCGCCGAACAGCACGCTCATCATCCAAAGGGTATTCTTCATTGTCTTCATAGTTGTATATCTTTAAAGGGTTATTATTTATGTTTAACGCTGCAAAGGTACAGCCTTTTTCGTGTCATAGCAAACAACTTTCCCTAAACGCTCAGGGGATTTTCCCTAAAGCTCATAGGCTTTTATCTTTCCGCTCGGCGCTCTTTCACTTTTCACTCTTATATTCTTCATTCTTCATTCCCTCCCCCCGGAGGGGGCCTTACATCCCTCTCGCCTTATAGATCAGCTCCTTCGCTTCGTTGATCTCGCGCATCTTCACTTCCGCCGCCTTGCGCACATCTTCGCCGAGCGACGCGACGCGGTCGGGGTGGTGCTTCACCACCATCCTCTTGTAGGCTGCGCGCACCTCGTCGTCAGTCGCCGTCTCGCTGATCTCGAGCACGGCGTAAGCATCCTTCAATGTCGTCGCTCCGAGGTTCAGCATGGAGTTCAGTTCGGCTTCCGAGAGCCCTAAGTGCTGCGTCACCTCGCGCAGTGCGGCTATCTCCTCCGAGGCCACGTGGCCGTCGGCCTTTGCCAGCATCGCCAGGAGCGACAGCAGCTGCAGGCGCTGGGAGTTGGTCAGCACACTTCTCAGCTGGTGGCAGGCATCGATGATGGTCTGCTGGTACGACCCCGGCCGCTGCGCCTCCATCTGCTTCTGCTTCTCAAACAGTTTCAGCATGATCGCATTGCCTTCTTCCACGGCGGTCTCGCCGAAGTTCAGGCGCAGGAAGCTGCGCATCGCCTCCATCTCCGAGTGCATGATCTTGCCGTCGGCACGGATGATGTAGCTGGCCAGCGTCAGCAGCGAGAACAGGAATCCGTTGCGCGTCCCCTCGTCCATGCGACGTTGGGAATAGCCTTGCTGGTAGCTGCCGTCGCCATATTCGCTGCCGGTGTAGGTGCCACCGCTGTTAGGGCCGTTCCCGTCGTTGATCTCACGACCGAACACGCCATCGACGAAACCGTTGTCGTCGGCAACGGCATCAAATAATGCGCCGAGCACGAAGCCCGCCAAAGCCCCTATGGGGCCACCTGAGAGCAGCCCTAAGAAGCCGCCAATCCATTTTGCTTTTGCCATATCTTTTTATTGAGTTTAGTTCCGTGTACTTCCCTCGCTCCCGTTTCCTCGATGATGCGTCGTGCGTTGTCGTTGTTCACGCCGCATCCCGGCATGATGATGATGCGCCCTGCCGCCTGTTCCACCAGTGCCCGCAGCGCCGGAATACCTTCCTCGGCCGTCGTCGCTATCGTGCCGTCGGGCATTCTGCCGCCCGTCGTCAGCACACGTGCCACGCCCAGCTCGATGAGTTGTTCCAGCGCCGCCTGCGGGTTGCGGACGTGGTCGAAGGCACGGTGGAAGGTCACGGGCAGCCCTTGTGCCGCCGCTATCCATCGCCGCATCGCCGCCGTGTCAATATCGTTTTCGGGCGTCAGCGCGCCGCATACGATGGCCGAAGCTCCTGCCTCCACGGCTTCGCGGATGTCAGCCTCCATGATGGCGACCTCGTCGTCGTCATAGACGAAATCCCCTTCACGCGCGCGTATTAAAAGATGAATACGCACGCCCGGGTACTTCGCCCTCAGCCGTCGCAGCACGTTCATGGACGGAGTCAGGCCATCCACCGACAGCGCCTGGCACAACTCAATGCGCTCTGCCCCGTCCTCTATAGCCTTCACGGCGCTACGCCAACTTCCGCAGCACACTTCCATCACAATATCTTGAAGATTCAAGTAACTCATATTCTTCATTCTTCATTCTTTTATTCTTATAGGCAACAATATCACTTGGCACATTTCTTCTTTTTAAACAACGAATTTTACGAATTAAACGAATTTTCGCTTGCGGCGTGACTGCACGAAGACAGGGCTATAGGACAAGAATTCGTTTAATTCGTATAATTCGTTGTCTTATAAAAACATCTTCGGTGTCAACTGATATATCATTGCATTATTTTATTCTTCATTCTTCATTTCTTTATCACCGCAACCCAGTCCGCGCTTTTGCGTCCTTCGGGCAGCAGGATGGTCAGTCGTTGCGTTTTCTTGTCGAACCGCGCTTGCAGCTTCGCTCCGTTGTCCAGCGCCATCACCGCTTTCGGCTTCTTTCCCGTCCACGGCAGTTCGATCTCCGTTGTCTCGTTGTTGAACACGTGAGCGTACACACAGCCTTCGCGCTTCGTCGCCACGCCCCATGCGTATTCGCCGGCACCCTTTGTGCCGTAGACGCTCTCGCCGTTCACGTCCATCCATGCTCCGATGCCGCGCAGGCGGTCGAGGGCCGCGGCAGGCAGTTCGCCGTTGGGCTGAGGCCCTATGTTCAGCAGCAGGTTCGAGCTCTTGGCGGCCGCACGGGCGATGAGCTGGATGAGTGTTTCTGTCGATTTGTAGTTCTGGTCAGCTACTTTATATCCCCACATCCCGTTCATCGTCTGGCACATCTCCAAGGGCAGCATGCTCACCTCCTGTCCCGACAGCCCTGCCGTGTTCTCGCCGGGCAGGTCGCGCTCGAACATCTGGAAGTCCTCGCCCTCGATGGGTGTGATATGGTGGTTGTTGCCGATGAGGCACGCGGGTTGCAGCTCATGGATGTAATGGTAGAACTCCGGCATACGCCAGTCGAAGGGAATGGAGTCCGCGTCGTGGTCCCAGTAGCCGTCGAACCACAGGCCGCCGATGGGGGCATAGCCCGTCAGCAGCTCCTTCACCTGCGTCTTCATGAAGGCGAAGTAGCTGTCGTAGTCCGGTCGCAAGGCGCGTCCCGTCTTCAGCCCCGTGCGGCCTACGGGGTAGTCCGTGCGGTGCCAGTCGAGGATCGAGTAGTAGAGATGCAGGCGTACGTCCTGCTCGCGGCACGCCAGCGACAGCTCCTTCAGCACGTCGCGCTTGAAAGGCGTAGCATCGACGATGTCGTAGTCGCCCGTCTGTGTGCCGTACATCGAGAAACCGTCGTGGTGACGGCTCGTGAACGTGATATACTTTGCGCCCGACGCCTTGATGGCCTTGACCCACGCGTCGGCATCGAAGCGTGCGGGGTAGAACGCCGATGCGGCCTTCTGGTACTCCGCGTCCGAGAGTCCGCTGTTCAAGTACCATTCGCCCTGCGCGAACATGCTGTAGATGCCCCAATGGATGAACACGCCGAAGCGCATCTCTTCGAACGCCGCCCGTGCCTCCGCATTCTCCTTCGTGGGCACATAGCTGCCCGCCGCGGCCGTCGTCCACGCCATTGCACCTATCAAAAACGCTATGATTTTCTGCTTCATATCATTACTTTTTTTGCAAAGATAAGCCCTTTTGACGAATCTGCAAAATTTTTAAGCACTATTTAACCCGAATCGGTCATTAGCGTTATTATCACGGGGTTAATGGATAAAGTAAAGGAAAATGTTCAGTCAACTAACGCAACGAATTCGTCTAAAATGAGGACGGAGCGGAAATAATTCGCCTTTTGTGATGAACGAACGGCGAAAAACACTACTTTTGTGCCATGAATGAAAGCAAGAATCATCAAAACACAATATCCGTATGAATAGGAATATAGCCTTTTGCAAGTGGTGTATGCTCGCCGTTCTGCTGCTGAGCTCATCGTCTTTGTTCGCCGCCAAGACGCGTCCTTACTCGGGTTCGCGCATCTTCTGGGATTCCCGCACCCCCATCGTGGTCTTCAATGGCGGCGGTTACGCCCGAGTGATGGAACTGCAGGACGGGCGGCTCATGGCTTGTTGCGAATGGTCGGGCATTCGCATTGCCTTCAGTTCCAACAAAGGCCAGACATGGCATTCGGTGAACACGATCGTCAACAACACCAACAACGTTCCTAACTGTGTGCCTGATATGATTCAGCTGCGCGACGGCACCATCATCGTGGCCTATAACCCCCGTCCGTCGGCACCCTACACCGACGACCGCCGCTATAGCATCCGCCTCAAGCGCAGCACCGACAACGGCCGCACCTGGGGACCTGAGATTGTCGTCTATGATGCCGGCCCTAATCCTGAGATCGGCTGCTGGGAGCCCTGTCTGCTGGAACTTCCCTCGGGTGAGCTGCAGCTCTATTTTGCCGACGAGAGCCCTTACGACACCAATGGTGACCAGCAGATCTCCATCTGCCGCTCCTTCGACCAAGGTGAGACGTGGTCTGCGCCGGCGTGTGTGTCCTACCGTGCCGGTCACCGCGACGGAATGCCGGTTCCCGTGTTGCTGCAAAACGGAACGACCATCGCCGTAGCCATCGAGGACAACGGCTGGGGCTACAACGACTTCCTGCCTACCATCGTCCGTTCGACCGTTGCCAACAACTGGTCGAGCCCCGTGCTGGCCTCGAGCAACAACCGTGTGAAGGCCGTGGATTACAACGTCTGTCCGTTGGCGACAGGCGGAGCGCCCTATCTGCGGGTGCTGCCCAATGGCGAGACGGTGCTCTCGCATCAGTCCACCTACAACCACTCCGATCATCAGGATATGTATGTCTATGTCGGCACCGAGGCCGCGCGCAACTTCAAGGCGATGAGCAGTCCGTTCCCCGTGCCGCAGAATCAGAAGGCGCTCTGGAACTCGCTGGCCGTCATCGACAACGGAGTCGTCGTGGCCGTGTCGGGGTATAGCGGCGGTGTCAAGATGGTGAAGGGCTACCCCAAGAGCCAGCTTGAAGTGCCTTACGCTCATCCTGCGGTGGACGGCAAGCGTACCAGCTCCGAAGGTTATTTCTCGCCTCAGGCCGACCAGATCATGCTGGGCAGCGAGACGGAGACCTACACGTATGCCGACTTGGCGTATGACTACGATTCGCTGTATGTCTATTGCCGCGTTTACGACTCCAGACAAGTTGCGGAGGGCGACAATGCAGACATCGTCAGCATCAGCATCGATGCCGAAGCTACCGCCAACACGCTGCCTCAGAAGACTTCATTCCGCTACGATATATCGCCGGACGCAACCGTCATGACCTGCTATCAGGGAACAGGTGCCAGCTGGAGAACGCGGGAGAGCTCCTCCGTCCGTGTCGTCAGCCGTAAGTATTCTGCCCAGTATGCCTTGGAGATGGCCATCCCCTGGGCTGACCTGGGCAAGGACGCCGCCCCCGTAGGCTTGGCCATGACCTTTAATCTTCAGGTGATCAACGGCGACGGGTCGTCGCAGGTGGTGGAGCGCATAGCCGATGCCAAGCCGGAGGCGCCCTATACCTGGATGCCCTTGAATTTTCTTGAGGGCGAGGAGGAAGACGCCATCAAGCAGGTGTATGAGCCCGCAGCACCCAAGTTGCGACTGACGGGTGAGAGGGGGAGCTACCAGCTCAGTGCCGAAAAGGCTATCCGTCAGGTGCAGGTGATGGATATGAACGGTCGTTCCCTGGCCTATCTGTGCTGCGCAAGCCCGTCGGTGCGCCTGCCCTTTCTCTCGCGCGGCTTATATACGATCTCTGTCGCCTTGGCCGGAGGAGAAAAGCTGTCCCGCAAGTTGGCCATTCCGTGAAGCGGCTTGCCGACCATCGGCGTGAGCTGACGAACACACCATCAATGACGAACGAGAGCGGTGCTGCTGATGCAGCCCGCTCTCGTTTCTTCCAATGGATCTTTATCAAGGACGATGCTTACTCGTCGCCGTAGTCAAAGATCTCCCAATCACCTTGGTACTTGACATCACCTTCGGTGTCGTTGACGGTCTCGCCTTTAGGGAGGCTGGCGGCAATCGGCATGATATGCTCTGTGAGGATGACCTCAGTCTGCGGAATGATATATGTCTTTTTCATAACCTTTGAAATGAGTATTCTATTATTATTACTTTCTGCCCGCAGGCCCCCTCCCTTTTCGGGGAGGGGCCGGGGGAGAGGCTGTCGTTTACTTCACCAAAACCTTTTTGCCGTTGATGATGTTGATTCCGCGAACAGGACGCTGCAGGCGCTGACCGGCGATGTTGTAGATGACGCCGCTGCGAATCTCACCGTTGATGCCGTCGATGGCGTCAGCGTCGCTGTCGATGAACATCTTCACTGCGCCAGAGGTGCTCACGGTCACATCGTTGAGGTTGATGTATGCCTTGTTAGCTCCGACTTTGACGTTCATTCCGGCCTTGCAGAACTTGTTGTTCTTGATCACGTAAGGATTCTCGCCAGCTTTAACAGGTTCTCCTGTAGCATCCGTGATGTTCTCACTCGTGAAGCTGCCGATGAGGCCGTTGGCGTCGCCAGCGGTAGTTTCCTTGTCACCCGTATAATAAGCTGTAATGGCAGCATCGGTAGCCTTGAAGATGTAAGGCACGCCAGCCTTAGCGAAGTAAGCCACGTCGAGTGTAAGGGCTGTTGGATTCGTCTTGCTGTCCACACCAGCGATGCTGTAGAGTTCAGCGCCTAAGACGGTAGCATTGTAAGGCAGGCAGATGGTGCCGTAGTTGCCAGCAGTTGCCGTACGGGTGTAGCTGGCGGCGACGGGCGTATCGCTAACCTTCTCGTAGAGATAGACGGGTGCTTGCGAATCTGTAGCGTAGCAAGAGAAGAGTGAGTTGTCGCTGTTGTACTGCATGACGTTGCGGTTCGAGCTCTTCGTCGCTTTGATGGAGGCTTCGCCTGTGGAAGTGTCGAAGGTAATCTCCCAACAGCCGTTAACGTTGGCGGCGGCCTCTGTCTTCAGGTTGTTGGAACTACTGCCAGCAGCGTAGAGGTAGCCAGGGGTGGAGGCATCATAGATGGTGTAAAGACCATCCGTGGTGGGACCATAGATAACAACCTCTTTGACATCTGCGCTTGAGACGGTAGCTGTGCCGTTGTCAACCGTCACGCCAACGGCTGCACGGTTGTTACTTTTCTGTTCGCCCATGGCCTTGTAAGTCCCATCTTTTTCACCGACGATGATGTAGTGCTTGCCGGAGGTGATAGCGCTTGCCAGCGTGTATGTCGTCTGGGTGAAGGGAGCTACATAAGCACCTTGCGTCACGGTGATCACCTTGTCTGCAGCACCTGTGTAGGAGAGGGTGATGGTGGCCGTACGCTCGACGCCCGTATTTGCTTCGCAGTCGAACGTCACCTTGTCAGCTTCCACGTTGATATTGCTGATCCAAGCATCGGTAGAAGTCGCTGTCAGCGTTGTGCCTGAAACAGAATTGGTGATCCTGTAAGCGATCTCACCCTCGGTAGCATCAGCGGCGATGTTGACATCTGAAGCGTTGATGACGGGATCCGTGGAAGGAGCCGTGTACTGAGCAATCGAGATGGGGCCTACGCCAACGTTGGAACCCTTCGTGAAGAGGAGACGGACATAACGGTCGGTCTCAGCGAATTCATTCGTTGTGGTCAGCGTAAGTTCGGCATTCTGCTTACCGCTGATGGTCAATTCCTGAACGTCAGTGAACGTCGTACCGTCGGCAGAGCCCTGTACGGTGATTGTGGATGTATTACTACCGCCAATCATCTTCACGCCAATGGTGACCTTGCCCGGACGCTCGTTGGTCTTCACTTGGATGTAGTCGTCTGTGCCGTCAAGCTTGACGAGGTAGGGAGCATTGCCTGAAGCATAGTCTGTACCCAGACCATTTGCTGTGACACCAGCCAATGCTATTAGGTCTGCTGATGCGCCGCCAGCCCATTCGAAGGGCAGGGTAGCGTAGTCGATAACATTGCCTTTCTGCTTCACGGTGATGAGGTCTGAATAATATTTAGTGCCAGCATCTTCGATGAACATCTTGACGTAGCCATAGCGAGCCTCGGAGCTCGTGTTTTCGGCGCGGCAATAGAACATGAGATGTGTGTCACTGATTTGAGCATCAAACCAGGAAGGAGTGTCCGTTACAGGATTGCCGCTGGCATCGCAGTAGGTGAATTGGACAGCACTATTGCCCGAGTAGTTCTCTACCGTGTAAGCGTAAGAAGCACCCCAAGGATAACTCTCATAAGCGGCATTATATTCAATAGTGTTATTCGTAGCTCCTTCCAGCGTGATGGTGGGAACTGCAGGAGTCACTGGATGAGTCAAAGATATCAGTTGGCAACCTTGACCAAATTCGTAAGTTGTATTATACTTAGTCAAATTACCATAAACCACTACGATGTCACCAACGGCTACGGTCGAAGCATCTGCGTTCGACGTACTTACGCAACGATAGGCTTGCAGGAAATCAGTGTCTCCACTCTGGTCAACGATATTGAAGGTGATATTACTGTGTTGAGTACTCCATTCAGTCGGAATAGCGGTGACGATACCTGTAGCATAAACGCCTTGAGTACCCGATCCTGCATCAATGGCTGCGCGAGCCTGTGCTACGGTATAAGGATTGTTCTCTGTGCCGGGAGCGTTGGGATCAACATAGCCAGCCTGAGTGATGGTGATGAGTTCAGAATAAACAGGATTGCCGGCATCATCATTAGCGAAAACCTTACAATATACTGTACGCGGCTCAGTATTGGTGTTCGCTTCATTAATCTTATAAGCGAAATTATTTTCAGAGGTTGCTACCGTAATCCAGCTGTATGGATTTGATGTTAGTGGCGTTCCATCAGCTTCAAAGAGCTGCGCATGAGCAACAATAGTCGTAAAGTTAGTATAGGTGACAGGGACTATAACGTAACTCGTTGTTTCATCAGCTGCAATATCGATAGTTGTTTCGCTGACCGCAATAGAGGCTTGAGCGGGATTTACCGTAATATAAAGAGTTGATTCCACACTTCCTTCAGCGTTTTCAGCCTTGAAGGTGAATTCGAAGGGTCCTGCTGCCGTCGGGGTGAAACTGAATATATTCGACTCGATTTGTGCGTTGTCACCTGATACTATTGTAATAGTAGGAGCTGGGAATCCAGACACGTAGTCGGCCAGATTCAGTTCATATTTCTCTCCAACAGTGATTTGTGGATCAGGGAAAGCAGACCAAACTGGAGCTATAGGAGCAGCAGCTTCGTAATACACCTTGACTGAAGTGAAGCCGCAGGTGCCGCCGATGGCAGCTGAAACGGCAGCTGTACCATCCGTCGGGGTTACGGTGACCTTCGTATTTTCTACAGCAGCCGTAGCGTTCGTCCACGTGCTACCTTTGAGAGCATTGGCATAGCTCGGGCTCGTAGCTTCAAATTCGATGCTGGTGATATTGTATCCTGCAGCAGGAGTGATGGTTAATGTATTTCCACTATAGAAACGGGAACTTGTACGGTTGTTGCTGTCACCGCCAAGATAGTTGCTTGCGCTTGTACCACCACTTTCTGAGGAATTGGTCATTGTGGCATAAACACTTGACCAGGTGACAATAGCATCATTTGTGATTGCGTCATAAGAAGCTGTGCTCAGATCCCAAGTTACGTTGGGTGCTGGAGCCGCAGTCACGCTACCTGAGAGGTTGACGGTGACTGTCTCTGCACCCGCAGAAGTAATGGTAATGGCGCCCGTGTAGTCGCCGACGGCCAAGCCAGCCTTCAGGCGAACATATATCACCACGTTATCATTTGGCTGTGTGCCAAGACCGCTGTCCGAGGAATAGCCATCATTTTCGCTGAACGAAAACTCAAAACTGCTATTGTCATCCAACGTAGCATGGCTGCCATCTGTTTGGTTCAAACCACCAATGGTAAGCTGTTGTGCCGCACTCGGACCATTGTTAACTTCATAAGTGAAACCTGTGAGAGAAGCGGGATCCGTAGTGATGATGGGAACTGTTGGATGAGTCAGAGAAACCAATTCGCAATCTTGAGCGAATTCGTAAGTAGAATTATATTTCTTCAGGGTACCCTTTACCACAACGATGTCGCCAACGGCTACGGTCGAAGCATCAACACCTGTCCCACTCACGCAACGATAGGCTTGCAGGAAATCAGTGTCTCCATTCTGGTCGACGATATTGAAGGTGATATTACTGTATTGCGTATTCCAAGCAGTGGGAATAGCCGTTACGATACCTGTAGCATACACACCCGTGATACCTGTGCCAGCATCGATGGCAGCGCGAGCCTGAGCTACGGTGTAGGGGTTATTTTCAGAGCCGGGGCCATTGGGATTGCCTGCCTGTGTCACTGTCACATCCTTGGTAACATTCTCTGAACCGTATGTGTATGTCAGCTTCACTGTTGCCGTGCGCTCAACGCCATCATTCGCATTGCAGGTGAAGGGAACGGTGGTTCCAACGGTGCCGAGTGTAAGCCAATCGCCAGACGTAACTGAAGCTGATACTACGCCGCCCGTGACTTCATTTGTCAATGTATATGCAATACTGCCGGAGGTTGCATCGTAAGTGATTTCGACATTGTCGGAGGAAATGGTGGGATCAGATGAGCTACCAGAAGCATCATCGTATGTGACGGTTATAGATTTGATATACATCGCTCTTCCTCCACTTCCATTGGTCATAGTAACAATGATATTACCAGTAGCGGAACCCTCAAACGTAACATCTCCTGTTGTAGTCCATCTTGGAGTGGGTTGGTTTTGAGTTCCAAAACTATTACCGCCAACTGTAGCGCTAACCGAAGCTTTATTTTGATAAGAAGAACAAGCTACCACTATTTTTTTAATGGTACCGCTTATGCCATTTGTTGAAAAGATAGCTGATTCAGCAGCTCCTCCATTCTTTCCTATCTGCCAGAAATCACCTTGTTTTGAAGAAGTATAACCTTCGGAATTAGTGCTAACTGTCCAATCCCAAACTTCATTTTGACTTCCTGTAAAGGTGCCTGAGAAAGTGGTACTATTAGGAACAATAACAGTAAAACCTGCTGTTTTCGTTTCTGCCCACGCTTGTCCGGCGCTGAGCACACACATGACGGCTGTGAGCACTAAGGCGCGCAGTCTCGTCAGTCTAAGTAGTTTCTGTTTCATAAATGATTAAGTGTTAAATTAAATTTTGATAAGATTATTTGTTTGTTATTGCTTGTCTTGCGAGTTCAGAAACTTGAGTGATGAGTTGTTCGGTAGGAGTGAAGAGCGGCATCACATCTTCTTCTGTGAGATCAAATGAGTCGCCATAATCGCCAGTGAGACGACGTTCGAAGAGTTGGTGGTAGAATCGTCCATTTTCTAATGGAATAATACCAGTCTTGACGAAATGTTGGCTAAAAAGCCTGATTGTTCCATCATGGGTTTTGGTACTATGCCCATGAGCAAGCAACAATGCCGAAACTGCATAATAAGCGGCGTAGTATAGGCGATTAGCAATGAGGTTCCAATAATGCATGGGAACATTGTCCTTGGCTTGAGCCATGGTTCTCTGTGCCTTTTCTAACCGATAGACAACGATGTCATATCTGCTTTGTTCGGATAAACTCATAGTGAAATGGCATCTTCTTCTACATTCTCTCGAAACGCGGCTAAACGGAAATCGTCCCACTGTCCTTTTGTATAAAGAATAGGGTTGATAAGCTGATTATAGTCCCAACCGAGAGTGAATATGGGCCACGAGATCTCGTCGTGGTCTTGAGTTGTTATCTTTTCCTTATCTAACAGCACGAGAACGTCCCAGTCGGAGTCGGGGCGTGCATCGCCACGGGCCTGAGAGCCAAAGAGCAGTATGGTGGAACCGGGAGGTGCCACTTCATGAGCTCTCTTCGAAATCGCTTGCATGATTTCCTGCTTCCTTTCGGGCATAATATATGCTTTCTGTAAGATTACGCGGCAAAGGTACTCCTTTTCGCTATGAAATGCAAATAAAATCAGTTTTTTTATCTTATTAACACCAAATTTCTACTATTGTGCCTTCGTCCATCTATTTATCACCTGTCTTTGCTATGGGTACAATGTTATACAAGCAATAGCCGCCAGCGACGAGAAATGTTTCAAAATCTATTATGACCCATCCACGACCCATCCGAGGGAAGGGAGAAAAGGCAGATCGTTTTGGTTTTTGTAACCGTTTTTGTCCAAAATACGTCATTTTGAACGTTAAAATCTTTTAAATTTGGCGCTAAAATAGGGTGTTTCTTCACAAAATCACGCCCCTTCACACTAACCTTCACACTTATATCGTACTGATGTTTAATAATATAAATGCGTTTTGTGAAGATGTGAAGGGCATTTTGGATGTTTTCGCATGCGCGAGAATACAATGAAAGAGCGGAGATGTCGAATCATATCGAGAACAAACGTATCCTATTCGAACCTTTCAATGCCCATCATATCGGATCTCCGATGTTTCCTCTTTGCACTCGCAAACAGAAAGGTTTGTACTTCTTCCTCAATTAACTGCATCTTGTGGCAGTACACTATCAGGAAGGAATTAGCCTCGGAAGCAGAAATTACGCCTAAGGCTTTAGCCTATGACCCTTAATGGTTTACGGAAAAACCTATAAGGGTTTCAGCCAAAACCCTTAAGGGTTTGTTTAACATTTGTTGACCATCTTTATTTAGTTATGGATTGTGTAAATTTCTTTATATAATGGGCTCATAGGATGCCGATTTAATGTCGGTGAATCTTTTTTATTTCAGCTGTTTGATGACTTTGATGAGCTGGTCGCCGAGTCCGATGGTGTAGCCCTGCGAGACATAGACGACGCGGTTGAAGCTGTCGGCAACGACGAAGATGGGGAGGGCGGAGGTGGGGAGATGAAGGGAGGCGATGAGCTCGTCGCGGATGGCACCGTCGATGTCACAGCCCCAGACGGTGGTGAGGGGGAGCATGGGGGAGGACGATTGCGAAAACTCTTTAAAATCGAAGCGCTCGGCGGAGGAAGGGCTGTCGAAGAGGAGCACGAGGGAACGGCCCCACTTGTTGAAGCCTTCAGACACACGGGCGATGTCACGCAGAGCGTGGTTCGTGGGCTCGTGGCCGGGAGCGACGAGGCCGAGGATGTAGTAGCCGCGACCGGTGGTGGAGAGGAGGGAGGTCGGGGGGAGGGTTAAGGGTTGAGGGTTCTTCGAAGTGTCGAAGCGACCAGAGGTCGAGCGAAGGGTTAAGGGGGTGAGGGGTTGGTAGAGGTGCTCGGCGTTGAGGGAGCCGATGACGGAAAGGGCGTGGCGAGGCTCGCGCAGGGTGAAGGGGACGCGGAGGGTGGTGCCGGGACGCAGGGTGATGGTTTGCAGGGCGGCGAGGACGCTGCCGTCGGCCAGACGTGTGCCGGTGGTGAGGACGTAGGTGCCGGGATCGAGCTCCACGCCGCCGGCAAAGGTGTTCTTCACCGTGGCTTCCTCGGGGTAGGTGAGGAGCTGCAGGCGGTTGTCGTCATCGAGGCGCGAGAGGGTGAAATGGGTGTAGTACTGGGCATCGGGGACGAAACGCGTGGGACGGTAGGAGAGGATAAGGCGGGAGGGAGAGGAATGGGGAATGATGATTGATGATTGATGATTGATGATTGATGAATGAGGAATGGGAGAGGGGGAGCCGGAGGCGACGGAGGGAGAGGGGAGGTCGAAGGTGACGTCATGCCAGGTGGTGTCATAGTATTGCACCTTGCCGTTGATCTCGTTGATGCGGGCCGGGATGCCGATGGAGCGGCAGGCGGCAACGAAGAAGATGTCGCGACCGAGGAGGT
>Ga0247611_10000591_pt1 | contig 73075 bp, 62 predicted proteins | sample 177DNAGHGhighgp2_FD_192422 | JGI IMG/M metagenome (GOLD analysis project Ga0247611, IMG submission 192422) | Sheep rumen microbial communities from Palmerston North, Manawatu-Wanganui, New Zealand - 1770 DNA GHGhigh gp2 | ecosystem: Host-associated > Mammals > Digestive system > Stomach > Rumen...
AATTATAAGATTTTACTTGTAGATGCAACATACCATGATGACACACTTAAACGTTGTTTTTGGAATGTTCATGAAGGAAACTCTGCAGTGAAAAAATTGCAAGGTGGTAAAATGGACATTGCAACAGGTGCAGAAGGCCTTGTCAGTGCGGTTGCTAGTAATAAGGTGACCCCAGAGATAATTACGAACTTTACTAGACCTATTTTCTCTGGTGGAAAGCTTGATATTCTTGCTGGACTTAAGACTGCAAGTCAAGATGGATTTACAAAGTCACTTATGTTATACAAGGATATATTAAATATAGCAAATAGGTATTATGATATAGTTTTGGTTGACCAAGAAAAAACTCTTGAAAGAGAAACTACAAAATTTTTACTTGAAGCATCAAACGTAATAGTATACACAATGTCACAAAATGAAAGACAAATTGAAGAGTATATACAAACTATTATGGAAGATAATAAATTTATTGCAAAGGAGAAGATTGTTCCTCTTTTGACAAATAGTGATGATTTTTGTAAATATAATGCAAAAAATATAAGTAGAATGATTAGAGAAAGAAAAGTCATTCCAGCAGTGATATATCATCCACAATTCAAAGAGTATGCTTGTGAAGCAGGTGTTGCGAGCTTCTTTACAAGACAGGCTTTAAAAACTCAACTTAGAGATGATTTGGATGGTAGATTTGTTAAAGGTCTTGAATATTTAGACAAAAGAATTGATGATAAACTAGATGAGCTTAAATTAAAAGCATAATAAACGAAGGAGGATACCTTAATGATCAAAAACATAATGCTATCATTTGTTGTACTTGTTGCAGTTGGTTATTTCTTTTATTGGTTTATAAAAAGAAACCAAAATGCAGAAATAGTTGATCAACAAGAAGTTGATGATAAGACATTTACATTGGATAAGATGGTTAAGTTTGTTAAAACAAGACTTGACGAAATAACTAAGGTAAACCTATATGATATAGGTCTTTCAGAAGAAGAATTAAAGAGAAGAAGAGCCAAAAAATATGAATTAAAAAAGGCTCTTAAAGGTTGTACATATGGTGATGTTAATGACAAGAAGTATGTAAAAGAACTTATATATGATCTTCTTTCAAAAGAATATGGTGTTGATGAGACCAATATATCAAAGGCAATACCATTTGATACGCCTTCGCTTTTAACTGCTCAAGATAAGTTTGATATTATAATTCATGAGTATAAAAAAACATTTTCTTATGAAGCATTAAATGAACTAATTAAAAAGTATAACTTAGATGATTTGAAATATATTGAGGGATCTACAAAACCATGTTATGTTATCACAGCGGAAGAAATCAGTGATATATACACTAAAGAAGATTTTCACTTAGATTTTACAGATAAGTTAGAGGTAGTTGTTCAAAGAATATATCAAAAATATAAGGGATATAGTAGTATAGATGAAATAAGAGATATGAACATAGATGGTGTTTCAGGAGGTACATCTGGTCTTCCAGAGTCATTCTTGAGCCAGGTTGCTCAAACTGATAGTGATTACTTGAAACAAGCTATGGAATCAAAAATACCAAGAGCGTGTGATGCCATTTGGATATTCTTCCATGGTAAATCAGTACGTTTAGCTTTTTTATCATTTGGTACAGAAGCAGAACTAAAGAGAGTTTGTCAAAATATTTATAAATACAATAACCCAGGTCAGCTTTCTGATACGAATGGTTATAAGATTAATGAAATGAAGGATGGTTCTCGTGTCGTTGTTGTTAGACCAAGCATGTGCGAAACTTGGGCATTCTTCGTAAGAAAGTTCGACGTTCAAAAAGCAACGCTAGAACAAATAGTTAAATTTAAAGGAAAAGAAGAAGCAATATTACTTCTAAGATTTTTAGTAAAAGGAGCAAGAATCATTGCTCTTACAGGTGAGCAAGGTTGTGGTAAAACAACAATGCTGATGGCTATGATAGAAAGTATCTATGAGACGATGAACCTTCGTATCACAGAAACTGCGTTCGAGCTTCACTTAAGAAAAATTTATCCAACACGTAACATCGTGTCAATGCGTGAAACTGAAACAATTTCTGGTCAGGATTGTTTGGACGTTCAGAAAAAGACTGACGGTTCTGTTAATATCATCGGTGAGGTTGCTACTGACCCGGTTGCATCTTGGATGATTCAGTCAGCGCAGGTCGCTTCTAAGTTCACTCTATTTACTCACCATGCTAAGACATTTCCAAACTTAGTTACAGCTCTTCGTAACTCAATGTTAAGAGCCGGTGTGTTCAAAGATGAACGTACAGCAGAGGAGCAGGTTGTTCAAGTTCTTAACTTTGACATCCACTTAGTAAAAGACTTTAGAGGTAGACGTTATATTGAAAGAATTACAGAATGTATACCAGTTGAAGAAAAAAATGAGTATACATTTGACCATAGAAAAGAAACAACATTGGAAGGAAAGTTTGATAAATTCTTTGATAATGCTACGATTTATTTTACGAAGCAGACAAATAGAGAATTATACAAACATAGAAATGTACTTGAGTTTGTTGATGACTCATATGTACTTACGAATCCAATCTCACCTGAAAATATTAGAGGCATGAGAGAAAATATGAATGACTATGATGTTGCTGATTTTGATGCATTTTTAGAGAGAAATTGGGGTATCAAGCCACCAAAGATGCCAAAATATGACGAAGAAGGAAATGAGATTAAAGAAGAAGAAAACAAACCGGAAGAGAAAAAGGTAAAAGAGGTTTCTCATGGTAATCCTCAAAATGAAAAAAGAGATGTAAACAAAATACATAAGAAACATAGACCAGAAGAAAACAAAGAAAATAATTAAAATAGATAGAAAGGAGTAACACTTACAGTATGGATCCAAACATTTTTAAATACTTAATTTTAGGTGTTGGTGGTGTTTTTGCAGTAATGGTTATTGCATTCTTAAAGATAAGAAGCAAAATGATGGGCAAAAAGACTAGATACGTTGCATCGCTTACTAGTGGCACAAAATCATCTGGATTTAGCATGGAAGTACTATATCAGAAGTTCTATATCCAAAGTGTTAAGATTCCTTTCTTAAGAAGATATGCATTAAAACTTAGAAGAAGACTTGAAATAATAAACCTAGAGGATGAGTTTATTACAAGAAAACAAGTGGCAAAAATACTACTTAAAGCCATACCTATTGCTATTGTATTTTTATGTGCAATTATAATGTTTACTAAGAACAATCCTCTTGTAATGGCATCACTTATTTTATTTGAGGTGTTTTTACTTGAGTCATTGCTTGAAGGTATGGTTGATAGTGTTGATAACAAACTTTTAAGAGAGCAGCTTGATTATTTTGCTGAAATAAGACATGCTTATCATGAATACAATATGGTTGAAGAAGCAATATATGAAGTATCTCAGCAAGATGATAAAGAAGTTTCAAGACAATCGGAAAAGATATATGAGATACTTATCTCAGATGACCCTGAAACAGAGCTTGAAAAGTATTATGATATTGCGCCAAACAGTTATTTGAAAGAGTTCGCAGGTATTTCATACCTTACTCGTGAGTTTGGTGATAGAAAAGACAAAGATGGTGCGTCTTTATATCTTAAAAACTTAAACAATATCACTCAAGAAATGCAGATAGAGATTTTAAAAAGAGATAAACTTGACTATGTATTTCAGAGTTTGTCAATGATATCTGCTGTGCCAATTTTATTTATTGATGTTATGAAAAATTGGGCAATTAGTCAGTTCGCATTCACTAAACAGTTTTACAATGGAACACTTGGTTTTTATTGCCAAATTGCTTTGATTATTTTGACATTTGCTTCATACATATTGGTACGTAAATTAAAAGATAATGGTAGTGTAAATACCGCGAAAAATATGGAAAATCCATGGCAGGCAAAATTATACAAAAAGCCTATAGTTAAGCAAGTGGTAGATTTATTCATACCTAAAAAAGGTTCTAGAGACTACAATAAAACGGTACAACTTCTTAAAGATGCTGCCTCTAAGCTTAAGATAGAATGGCTGTATATCAATAGAATGGGTATAGGTATTTTAACGTGTGTCGTAACGATTGGTATTTTATTTGCGGGACATAGGGTGGCGATTAATTATCAATATACAGAACCAACATCAGACTACAATTTGCTTGGAACTATGTCTGAGTCACAAGAGAAAAAAGCTATGGAAACCACCAAAAAGGATAATGTTTTCTTAGATAAATTTAGAAATAAAAGAAATGTTACAAAAGCTGAATTAAAGGACGCAATTACAAAGTCAGAGGAGTATTCCAATGTTACAGAAGAACAGCTTGATACAATTACTGACAGGATTTGGGATAAACTTCAAATAGTTCAGTCAGAATATATTAAATGGTTTGAATTATTAATTGGTTTTGCAATGATGATTGTTGGATATCAAATTCCTATTGGATTACTTATTTTCCAAAAGATTATGAGGCAGATGGATATGGAAAATGAGGTAATGCAGTTCCAAACCATTATACTAATGCTTATGAAAATTGAGAGAGTTAATGTTGAAATGATATTAGAGTGGCTTGAAAGATATGCAAACATCTTTAAGGAGCCAATTACAAAGTGCGTAAACAATTATGAATCAGGCCCATGGGAAGCACTTGAGGAACTTAAAAATGATATATCATTCCAGCAACTTATTAGAATAGTTGAGAGCCTTCAAGCTTCAGTCGAGCAAATCCCTATTAGAGAGGCTTTTGATGAACTAGATACAGAACGTTCTTATCATCAAGAAAAAAGAAAAGAAGGAAATGAGAGACTTATCGCTAGAAAGTCTAGAATTGGTAAAGTAATTGGATTTGCACCAATGGTTGTATTATTTGTCGGATATTTAATTGCACCAATGTGTATCATAGGTATGACAAGTATGAGTGATTCGTTCTCTGCAATGAACGGCATGACCTAAAGTTTAATTAGAAAGGTTTGAAATATGGATAATGCAGCAAAAGCTTTGCAAATAGCAGGTGCGGTACTTCTTGCAGTTATATTATTATCATTTATAGTGTATGCGTTTAAACAATTTGGAAAAATGCCTGAGTCGCAAGACGAGCAATTGACAGCAGAGCAACTTGCAAGATTTAATCAAGAATATGAAGTATATAGAAAAAGCAAAATGTATGGTGTTGACGTTATTTCATGTTTAAATAAGGTTCAAAGCTTCAATGATAAATATGTACTTCAAGTGAACGATGGACAGCAAACATCAGGTGGGTTTTATGTTGGAACTTCAAAGTATGGAGATGAATTTAAGATTGATGTTTTAATTGCCATTGGAAAACAGTTAAGTGAAAATGTTGTTGTTAGTAAAATGAATCCTTATGGAAAAGAAGTTGAGCTTGGTACGGGAGATCCTGAAAAAATAGAAGATACATCTAAGTTAAAATCAGTCGGCTTTAATATTTCTGGTAAGTATACTAACCTAGATCCAGAGATGGAAGTTAAGGAGTTATGCAAACGAAAAGATGATATTGGTGTTATTACGCCTGCTGGTGGGATACCGCTTTTGCCTGATAATGAAGATTTGAGCAATCCTACATATTGTAGCTTATTATATGGTAAGGGTACAAAACAAGAATTAATTGATAAAAATAATGATATTCATGCTTCATATGCTAATGCCAAAGATAATCCACTGGTTCAGCTTTTGAAATATACTGATAAGTATATGAGACAGATAATACCTAACAAAGGTAATATTGTTCCAGTAACACAATGGAGTCATATTACATGGGAAACAGCATTGTATGATTTTAAAAAACGAAGATTCACATGTGAGGATATACTTTATGACGAGGAGACTGGACGAGTTGATAAAATTATTTTTAAAGAAGTAAAGTAAGGAGATAGAGATGGAAAATGCATCACGTGCGTTAATTATGGCAGCTTCAACAATAATTGCACTTATGGTACTAGCATCTATGGTATATCTTTTTAGGCAGGGTGCGTTACTAAATGAGCATTACGATCGAAATCAAATTTCTAGAAACCTTGAACTTTATAACTCGAGATTCCTAAAGTATAATAACGATACGAATACTTTTTCTGATATTATGTCAATATGTAATCTAGCATATGATGTAAATGTCGGTACAGAGTACTCTCCCACTTGGGTTGTAAAAATAGTGTTTACCATAGGTGGTAATACATATGAAATTACAGACGATGTAAATAAAGTTGCAAGTTTAGTGGGGTATAAAAAGAATTGTGTGATTAAGGGAAATAATGTTGAATCACTTTATGATATAGCGCAGAAGAAGGTGGGTCGGTGACAATGGCCTAATGAGTGATAGTGACTTTTCTTCAATTCAATCTAAAGAAAACGGAGATGCTCTTGTAGAATGTTATAAAAATTATAAGATAAATGAATCTAGATTTTTTAGATCCAATAAGTTTAATAAAGATGGAAGTGAATCAACTGAAACAATAGACCAACAAGAGGCAGTATTTTTATTTGAATGTGATACTGATAAAATACAGTATAATAATTCAGGAAGAATTTGCTATATGGAATTCAACTGTGTACTTAATGAACACCAGATATTGAATCCATAGAATATTGTAAATAAGGTCAAAATATGGTATAATTAAAGTAGGTGATTATGAAAAACAATACACTTTGGATATGGCTTTTAATATTTTGTTTTTTCCTTGTTGTAGCATTGTTCTTTAGTACAAATATTCAGTCAATGAAGAATGTAAATAGCGATATTAAAGCTATAAATTCTGAATATGAAGAATATGCAAAAGGTAAAACAAATGGACTAGATATTACTACTGTTATTAATAAAGCAATAAACCATAATGAGAATAAATTAATTGAAAAAGATGCAGATGGTAACTATGTCGATGATGAAAATAGAATAGTGATATATATTACTTTTGGCGGTAAAACGTATAGGATGGAAAGACTTTATAAAGTTGGAATTGATCCATTTATAGAATATTTTGGTTCTGTTGAATTTAACTGTGTAGATAAAAAGTATCATGATTCTGGAATGATTAGTAGTTTGACATTTGAAGCCAAAGAATATTAGTGTGTCTATATAATTACTACGGGTAAGCTGTAGTTAAATAAAAATATATTCAAAAGAAGAATGAGGAGGAAGATATATGGAGAATGCTTCTAAGGCGCTTATTATAGCGGGCGCAATATTGTTATCAATATTAATTATAGCTATAGGTATGTATATTTATTCAAGCGCACAAGCGCAAGTTGAGAACTCAATCACAAATATGAGTACATCAGAAATTGAAGGATTTAATTCAACATTTACTTCTTATCAGGGAGAACAACCTGGATCGCAAGTTAAAGCATTGTTAAATAGACTTGTTGCAAATGCTAATACATATGCAGAAGAACCTGCAAAGATTCCTTGCATAAGCTACAATACAGATGAAAATGGTGCTGAAAAAGGGAAAAATGCAGATTATTCTGGAGAGGCATATGGTGTTTTAGTTGAAAATGAAACATCTGCATATTTAAACTTTATTAGTTTGCTATCACAAGGAATGGATTTAAAACATAAATACCATGTTGTTATGACTAATAGCACATCAGGTGTATTATCTGGAGTTACTATTAATTATAGTAAACATGCTACTTCAACAGATGATGAAAATTTTGAAGCTACTACAAACAGTGTGAATTTCCATGGAATTAGAGGAAAGGCCAGCAAAACCACATCTACAAAGATTCAAGGAGCACAGAATCAAGCAGGTATAGGATATAGTAAAGAAGAATAGTTTGTTTTAAGATTTCAAAATAAAAAAGTGGTATGTAATACCAATGCATACCACTTTTTTGATAATATGATTATGTTAACATTGATAATTACATTTTTTGGTTGAAAAATAATGCTAGATGTTATATAATAAATAGGACCTAGGAAGGAGAAGTGTTATGGAAGATAATTTAGTTGAAGCTATGACCATGGCTTTTTCAGCTATAGTATTTATAATAGCTCTTACTCTTACTATGTATATGTTTTCTAAAGTTACATATACTTCTGAGGTGTTAACTGCAAATGCAGATACTACACGTTTTTACGAAAATGTAGAGATGAAACAAATAAATTTAAATGAAGATGACCCCAAAGATAAAAAATTTAAGGATGATGTTTTAAATGGTAGAGTTAAAATAATTGATAGTAGTTCAATTATTCCAACTTTATATAGATATTATAAAGAAAATTTTTGTGTTAAAATCTATGATGCTACGGATAATACTTCAAATTATAAATTGTCCAACGATAATGTTGGAACTGTAGATCCTGGAATTCAAGAACCAAGATTGATTCAAATTTTTGATATGGCACTTGAGGGAAAGGTTTATGAGGCTTGTTCGGATTCAAATGCTTCAAGTGATAATGCGATTTTTGAGGCACAAAGCGTAGAGGAAAAAGTTGCTAGAATGAGACATAATATTTTAATAAATACTTATAATAATGGCCCAGAGCTATTTAAGGATGCAGTGCTTAATACAAAAGCTGGGACAGCAGAATCGGCATGGGTTAATTATAGCAAAGAAAATAGATTGTACATGTTTGGAGCACCATGGGTAGGTAGCACAGAAAATACAAAGAAAAGAGTAGACTATTTTATAAATGGTAGCGATGGATATATAAATACTCAATATGTAAACTATTGCGGAAATCCATTTGCACTTGCCATTCATTTAAGTAAGACGGATGGTACACCGGCTTTTGCGTTTACAGAAAAGGTTATAAGCTATTCATATACTGGTAGTACTGAAGAAACTGAGGAAGGAGATGTTCTTGTAAATGGGGCAGCTTCTAAAGATAAACTCGTGATTATTTATACTATTATAGATAATAAGGACTTAATAGTACGAAGTGAAAATAGAGAATAATGTTATTAGTAATATGTATGATGATTATTTTAAACAAATAATTTTAGGAGGTTAATATGAGTGACACGTTGATTACTTTTATTGCGATTGTTTTGGCAGCAATTATGATGTTTATGTTTCCATTACTATCTGTTTCGGAGAGAAATGATGATATTGCCCAACTTTCAGTACAAACTGCGGTTACAAAGTTTGTAGATAATTCAAGAGCAATTGGAAAAATTACTATGAAGAATTATGATGAACTTGTTTCTACTATACAAGCTACTGGTAATTCATATGATATTGAGATAGAAGTGAAGATATTGGATGAAAATATTGGGAAAAAGTCGGCTTGGACACAAGGAACTGTAATTGGAGAAAATGTATATGTTTCTGTATATACCGCTCAAATTGTGGAAGATATTGAGGAAAAAGGTGTATATGAAATGAAAGAAGGAGATATTCTTTCTGCAAGTGCAACAAATACTAATAAAACAATGTCACAGTCTCTTAGAGGATTATTTTACTCAATTCCAGGAGGAGATAATTATTCTATAGCTGCTCAGGATTCAGGCGTAGTTCCTGCTACAGCTTCAGATGTATAATTTTATAAAAGGAATTCTATATGAAATTACAAGGATTTAGTGTTATTTTCGTATTAGTTTGTATTCCATTGTTGCTTGTGCTTAGCTATTATATTAGCTTGCAGATTGATACGATTACAATGCAAAATGAGTACAATAGTAAATTATTGAGTGCTACATATGATGCGGTCTCTGCTTTTGAATTGAATACTGCAAATGAAGACTTATCTACAGTGTCGGATTCTTTAAGAACTATTATTGAAGCATCTAACAATATTTTCTTTAATACATTAGCAACAAATATGGGATTATCAAATGCAAGTAAAGCATACATTGAACCATATATCCCGTCAGTGTTATATACACTTTATGACGGGTATTATATTTTTGCGCCTACAACAATACCAGTTGTTAAAACAGATAAAGATGGTGTCGCTGTTACTGTTGGCCAAGATTTAGTGAGTTTTGATGAAGTGAATGGATACACTTATAATGAACCACCTGAGGATGATCTAGAAGCAAATCATGATTGGAATGCAAGCATAGATTCTGTAAATAAATTGCGTGATAAAAATAGTCCCGAAGACTATGGACAATTACTATATGTTTCAAATATTTCAGATGATAAACTTACTACAAATCCTGATGAAGCAAAAACTCAGATAAAAAATGTTTTAAAATCATATATGCCGTATTCAGCACGTTACAAAGCTGTTAATAGAGCAGTAGGAGAAGATGCAAAAGCGACATATTCTCCTTGGACTGATGTGTCGTTTGATTTTAACGTCATATATACTTTAGATAATTATATTACTGTTGAGGGATACATTCAAAATGCAGCTAATACTACAAATTTGGATTCAAAAATTTACTATACAGAATCAGGTTATTTAATAAAGAATACAGCAGAAGAGCATACAGAAGTAAAGCTCAATGGTGTATCTATAACGGATTATAATCAAAATGCTATACAAAAAATAGTAGAAAATGCTAATCCGGAAAATAAAGTTGAGATCATAATAATAAAAAATGGTAATGAAGAAACGAGTTTTTCTACATCTACTTTAGAAAGTGTTCAGAATCTTATTGATGAAGATAGTGATAAGTATATTATTTCAGGTGAGGAAGCAACTGAATTTGGTGATGCAAAAGAGCGATTGCTTTTCTTGACACTTAATAGTGATAGATGGAATGAAAAAAGTTTAAAAGAAAAATATGAAGTATTTCTAACTATATTAAGAAATAGATATAAAGATATAGAAGAAATGACTGATGAAGGGTTTAGCGCTAATTATACTCCCGATATTCAAAAGATAGAGGCTTTAAATAATCTTAATAAAATAATAAATAGGACACAGTATAATCTTGATATGTTAAATTCTATCGTGTATTATGCAAAAGCAAAGATGTTCACACAGTGGGTTACAACTCATCTTTCAATGATACAAGCTAATGATATAGTCGAGATTTCTGGAATGGATTTTGGAACTCTACAAGAGGGATTGCTAATTGGAACGAGAGATAATTATGAAGATGAAGGTACTGACTCAATTAGAAGTGATTTCCAAACACTTATTAGTTTTAAAGATGATAAATCAAATATTTTCTCTAAGGATTCGTTTAAAGCAGTAAAAAGTAATTCAAATCTTTATGATGATAGTGCAACTGAACTAGGTAAGGATTCGGTTTTCAATAATCATAAACTTAGAATAATTAGAGCTTCTATACAATATAGTTTGAATCTAGCAATGACAACATACAATTCAAATGAGTCCTATGGTATTATTGCTGCAGGGGAAGTCCGAAGAGGTAGTGTACAAAGAGTAGGCGGTTATGCAATGCCAGTATTGCAGTATGAAGAGTGGGAAAGTATTACAGAAAATCCATCAGTAGTTGCATTTATGCAAGGTCTAAGATGTGGACTAAAGGTATTCAATGATTACGCTGTTGTATCTAGTACAAATAACGAATTAACAGTAAGGCCTGAAAACATATATTATGTGGCAGATGATGGGGAATATCAGAGTTTCAATGGAGGATATTTAAATAATACAGACTATTACTATCATAGAATAAACTGCCCTAAGTTAATGGATGATGTTGCTGGTGCGGATACTAAAATAACTTCTTTTTCTTCGAAGGAAGCTAAATATGATAAGATGTATGATAAAATGGCATCGCGCGTAAAATTTAAATATGATCATAAAAATTTAGCCTGTTATACATGTGTTAATGATGGAAATTATGATGCCAATACGATTTTTGATGCTGATGATGATAAAAAGTCAGCGATTAGAAAGGCATATTATCTTGCTCTTGGAAAAGAAAGAAACAATGTATATAAAATGAATGCATTTAAGGACTCATATGGGACACAAAAAATTTGGGCATTTAGTAATCCATTGAAGTTTAATAGATGTCAATTAAGTCAATTAAGAGCTTTGAAGATCACGTTTGGAATTATTCAGCAGAACGGCATAGACGAGAGTGTTTCATTTAAAGTAACGTACGATGGAAATGAGTTGACAGATACTGTTTATTCTATTCCAGCAAATACAGTGCAAATATATACTATAACTGTTGAAAATAATATTAATACAGATTCTCCAACTGCAAGTCCAAATTTACATGATGGTATAAATTTTGATATTGTATCAGGGGATGTAAGCCAATCTACTTTAAAAAATTCAATTAGATTCATTGAAGCAGTTTACAAATAATAATTAATAAAGACATATAAAAAGGCAACTCGTAAGAGTTGCCTTTTGTGTATGTTTTATTCCTTAATCATATCGCCAAGCTTTGTAATACTTCCTGCACCTAAAGTTAATACTAAATCATTGTTTTGAACATTATCCTTTATGTACTGGGCTGCATCTTCAAATGACTTCATATAATGAGCTGTATTTCCAAGTTGTGTAATTTTATCAGCTAAGTCTTTTGATGAAACACCAAGTGTATCTTTTTCACGTGCTGCATAAATATCGATAAGTAGAACGTGGTCAAATTCTTTTAGAGCATCAGCAAAATCTGAAAGAAGGGCTTTTGTACGTGAATATGTGTGAGGTTGGAAAATAACCCATGATTCATTATATGTTTTGTTTTTTATTGCATTACATGTAGCTTTAATTTCAGTAGGATGATGTGCATAGTCATCAAAAATCGATACAGTACCATTTTTCATTGAGCCTCTGTATTCTAAACGTCGTTCAGCTCCTGTAAAATCTTTTAGGGCTTTAGCAATTGTTTCTATATCAATTCCATAATAATTACAAATAGCTACCGTAGCGAGTGTATTTAATACATTGTGACGGCCTGCTACAGACAAAGTGATGTGTCCAAGAAGTGAACCATTCTTGTATACATCGAATTCTGGAAAACCATTTTTGTCATACGAAATATTTTTGGCAGTAAAGTCGGCATCTTTGTTTTCAAGGCCAAAAGTGATAAATTTTTCGTCTGTATAATCTTTTAGTTTTAGACAATTTGGATCGTCTGCATTTGTGACAAGAACACCACCTTCTTCAAGAAGAGAAGCAAATTCTTCAAATGTTTTTACAATATTATCAAATGTTTTATAAAAATCTAAATGGTCATTATCTATATTAAGGATTACTTCGGCATTTGGCACTGACTTTAAAAAATTGGCTTTATATTCGCAAGCTTCTAAAATGAAAAATTCGCTTTTACCAACTCTATAGTTTCCACCAATATCTTTTACTAGGGCTCCAACTTGAATTGAAGGGTCTTTTTGGGCTTTTAAGAAACAAAGTGAAATCATAGAAGTAGTAGTGGTTTTACCATGTGTACCAGAAACGCAAATTGCATCTTTATATCGTTTTGTCAAATATCCAACGAAAGTGCCTCTATCTACAGTTGGGATTTCACGAGCTCTAGCAAGTGTATATTCTGGGTCATCTTCACTTATTGCCGCTGTATATATTATCAAATCAGCTGTTTCGGTATTTTCAAAGTCGGGACCAATTGAAACGTTAATGCCGACTTTTTTGTAAATAGTCAGTTATTCTGGAACGCGTAATATCAGAACCAGTAACAACATGTCCCCATAGTTTAAGAGTTTCAGCAATAGCACTCATACTAACTCCGCCAATTCCAATCATGTGAATGTGCTTGAACTTATCTAAATCCATTAAATCTTTAATATCATGAATATCCATAATAATCCCCTCTTATTTGTCAAAAATGTTTAGTTAAATATATATCATTTTATTCAAAAATACAATAGAAATAATTTTTATAAAAAAATTTCAAAAAAAAGAAGGGAATTTTTTTTTTATGTAGAATAAGTGATTAGTATATGTGGTATTGGAATACTACATGTACAAAACTAGAAGAAAGAGGTGCACAAAAATGCAAATTACAGACGTACGTTTAAGAAAAGTAAATTTGGAAAACAGAATGAAAGCTGTTGCTTCAGTTACATTTGATGGAGAATTCGTTATTCATGACATCAAAGTTATTGAGAGCCAAAATGGATTATTCATAGCTATGCCTAGCAAAAAAACTCCAAACGGAGAATTCAAAGATATAGCTCATCCAATCAACGCTGAGACAAGAGAAAAAATTCAAAAAGCTATTTTAGAAGCATATGAAGCTCCTGACGCAGAAGAAGCTCCAGCAGACGCAAAAGCAGCTGAGTAGTTTTAAGATTTATTAATTGTTAAAGTATAAGAGGCACTACCTTTGTTGGTAGTGCTTTTTGTGTTTAAAATGAACAAATTTTTAAAGTAAAATAACAATAAAAAATAATTATTTTTTGTTGTTATTTTTTTTAATTATATATATAATATTTTGTGTATGAAAGGGTAAGTATTATGCGTGTTGATAATGGTATAGAGGACATCTATATTGGTGGTGACTATAATAAAAAAAATAAAAATAAAAAATTTTTTATTTTCATATTTATTTCAATTTTAATCATAATAGCAGTTATTGCTTCATGGTTTTATATCAATCGCTCATCTAAAAATGAGTCTAAAGAATTATTCAATAAGTCTTTTTATGGCAATAATATTGTAAAACTTTCTGATACAGACTTTTATAAGGATATTTATCAAAAAGTCATGACTCAAAATTCAGGGATAGATACTACCATTAATTTTCAAATGGGGGCTTCAGGTCAAGAGAGCAGAAAAATTGATTTAACAAAAGTTAGTTTAGATCTTGCTACCAAATCACAAATAAGTGAAAACAAAACATCAACGGATCTTTCAGTGAAATATTCAAACAATGAATTTTTTAAGATGAATTTGCTTACAACTAAAAATTCATTTGGAATTTCACAGGATGAAATAGTTAATAAATATATTGTTACAGATTATGATACAGCCAAAAATACAATGGGAATTGATGTTTCTAAAAACAAAATAAAAAGGATACTTGGTTTAGAACTATCAGACCTAACAAGCCAAGAAAAAGAAGAATATATTAAATCGGTTTATGACAAAATGATGTCTAGTCTTGCAGAAGACAAGTTTAAGACATCTAATAATATTGTATTAAATAACGATGGTACATCGGTTCCAGTCACAGCCTATAGTTTGCAACTATCACAAGATGAATTTAAAAATTACTTAATAAATCTTCTTACTATGATTAGAGATGATGAAGAACTAATTGATAAGATTGTGACGAACAACAATGACATTTTAGTAGACTCACTTTCAGAAGAATCAGCAGTGGAGCATGGTGTAACAAATATCGAATCAATATTTGTTAATGGGGATGAAAATTCAAATATCAATGTCATAATAAATAGAGTTCAAAATGAAAACAATGAACAGGAAGATAATAATGTAGATAGATCAGTTTCAAATAGATCTACTGAAAACATGTTTAATGTAGAAGGCGACGAAAGTTCTAGAGAGTCGAACAGAGATTCAAGAGAATCTGAAAATTCAAATGCCGATAATAATAATAATGCAAGTAATAATGAAAATCACGAGAACTCTAATAATTCGGAAGAGAATCATGAATCTAACAACAATAGTGAAGGCGAAAACAACGAAAACAGCAATCATGAAAACTCAAATAATACTTCAAATGATTCAAATAACAATCAAAATACAAATCAAAGCAGTGATCCAGAATCGACAAGAGTGATGCCTGCAACGAATAGCCTTGAATCAGGAATAATCAACAATTCAGGACTTTCAGCAAATGTTAGAAACTTTAATACATCGCTTTCAGTAGATGAAACCATAAATGAGATTTCTGTAGAAGATGTTGATGAAGCAGAAAAATCATATCAAGAACTTAGAGTTACTGATAATACTCAAAAAGAGAATACAATTGTAGCTTCTATTTTTGATGATTTAGGCATTGACGATTTACAAATAATTGATTTGCTTAATAGTGAAAGCCTAGAAGATGAAAAGATAATGATTTTTATAAAGCTTATACTAGGCATTAAAATAGATGCAACCAAAAAGGATTTCCAAAAGAATATTGATGACTATATTGATAAAGTCAAGAAATATAAAGGAAATGGACTAACAGTTACAGTATACGTTAGTGAAGAAAAAACAGAAAAGATTAGTTTTGTTTTACCTAACTCAAATAAGCTAGACATTGAATTTTTAAAGAAGTCAGATGATGAAAACAACATTAAATTTACATATTTGTATTCGGGTTCAAATTCTCAATTGTTTGATATACAAGAAAGTGTTACATATTCTGCAGATGAAAAAATAAATAATAATTCCGAGAGTGATACAAAGCTTAATGGATTTAGCTTGCAGGTGGATAAGTTTTTTAAAGATGTAAATAATAATACAAAGATATCTTATCAAAAAATTGAACAAGAAGAAGTTGTTGAAAAGATTATTGTAAACATAAAATCAGTTGGAAATGCAAATATGGATGAAATTAAAAACAATATAAATGTTTCGGTTTCTGCTAAAGGAAAACCAGAAGAACAATATTCTATTTCAAATACAATAACATTTTCAATTATTCCAGATATTAAGGGCTTTACAGATGACAATAGTGTTCGATTAGATGAGCTTTCTCAAGAGGACTACGATAAGCTTATGATTATTCTACAAGATAAGATAAATCAAGTAAAAAAGGACAAAGAAAAGAGTTTAAATATTATTGTGTCAAATGATTCAGGATCTTTGTTCAATGGAAATGCATTTATTTCAAATAACATATCAAGAGATGATGCTCGTGAAAAAATAATATCTGCGGTTAAAGACCTTATGAGAAAAGCCGAAAGCGAAGAAAGAGATTTTTCTTTGGAAGATTTAAACGACTTGGAAGTAGATGGATACAACGTTTCCAAAAATATTTCATCAGACAAGGCTATAATTGTTATCGATGTTTATAGTTTTTGCATTGATGAAAACTTTGCAATTTCTGATGTAGAATAAAAGTACTTGATTCTAAAGAGGAGAGTTTATAGAATGCAAGAGATAAATTTAAAAACTAGTGAAGAAGAAAAGAATATTGGTAAAATATTGAAAAATGATAAAAAAACACCAAATTCTGGTGGCTCAAATGATAAGCCACCTTCAAAACACGATTTTAGTTTTTTTAAAAAAATTCATGAAAAATTATTAAAAAGTAAAATGATATTAGGAATTGGTGTAGTAGGAGTTGTTTGCCTAGTACTATTATTAGTTTTCTGCATATCACAAATTAAAAGGGCATTTGAGCCAGAAATAGCTCTTGGAAATTTAAACAACAATGGTAAAGTACTCCAGGATGGTGAAAGTGTATACTTGGGACTATCAGAAGGGCTGTTCAAAGAAACTAATGGAGTTTTAACAAAAGTTTCAGGAGATAGAGCTACTTCTATTATGAGGCATGGGGACTCACTATACTATTTATGTTCTGCTTCTCAAAGATCATTTGATATAAAAGCTTTAAAGGATGGAAGTGAAGAACCTCAAATGATAAAAACGATTTACACATCAATAAATAAAATATATGTAAATCAAGATAGTGTTTATTATGTGTCATCAGAAAATGGATATGGAATTAGAAAAATATCAATGAAGGACATGAATGAAAGTTTAGTTATTCTTGCAAATATTGTAGATTTTACAATCGACGATGACATACTTTATTATACAGATATTGCAGGTAAACTAGAGAGAATTAATTTGAGTAAAACAGAGGAAGCTCCTTTTACAATTGATTCATCTCATAGTATTAGAAAATTTCAAGTTAGGGATAAGTGGATTTATTTCTACAGCAATAGAGATGGTGGACTTTGCAAAATTAAAATGAACGGCAAAGGATTTGAAGTAGTTAACAAAAACATAAGTAATGATAGTTATAATATTACAGAAAAAGGAAATATATATTTCTTAGATAGAACAAAGACAAAGATTTGCAAAGGAAAGATTGAGGGCAATTCATATAAAACAATTGCTGAAACTAAAATTACAAATTCAACGTTAAATATTGCATCTCAAAATTTGTACTATGAAAATTACGTGTCTGAAACTTCGTCTATTACGAAACTATATAGGGTGAAAACTAATGGGAAGCCAGCAAATGAGATAATTGTACCAGAAGAAAAAGAGGAAGAGGAAGATATTGAACTAGATGAGGTTGAGAATAAGGTATCAAATGAGAATGTGGTAAACACATCTGAAAGTTCAAATACAACTAATACAACAAATACAAATACTGTAAATACTGAAAACACTGAAAATACCGAAAACACTGTAGAAACAGATAATGTAGAAGATGTAGAAAAAGTTGAAACAGAGAATACTTTAAATACTGATACCGAAAATGTCGTTGAAGAAAATAAAGAAGAAAATGTTATAGATGGCAATAATAAAGATAATAGCAAAAAAGATGAAGAAGATAATAGTGAAAATGGTGGTGTAATCACTATTTTAACAGATGAAGAGACTAGTAATTAATTTTGCAAAAATTAATTTAAAGGTAAAGGGTGTTGATTTATGGAACTTGGAACCGTTTCGTATGAAGGGAAGATTTATAACTTAGATAATATCAAAATTGATGAAATTAAATCTATAATGGATATGATGGAATCTTCTAAAAATCAATTAATAAAAAATATTGAAAATGAGATTGGAAAGAGTGGTAATAATGCATATTCTACTCTTATGAATACTTTTTCTGAAGCAGAGTCGGCGATAAAAAGTTCTGCTTTGGTAACTAGAGCATATTATTCCAGAGTTTCAAGCGAGACAATAAATGATAAAGTAGATTATGAAATGAATGCCATAAAAACAAGTATACGAGAGGTTTATCCTAAATTCAAAGACGGGACCAAAAACTATGAACGAATTAAAGAGTTGGTTTCAACGAGCATGGTTGACTATGAAAAGAACCTTGCCGAGCTAGGGCATTTTTATGATATAAAAATTGATACTCTTATTTTAGACAAAGTTGAAACTGAATCTTGTCTATGCTATTCAATTCTATCAAAAAGATATTTTGGCGATAAAGCAAGGATACGTGATAATTTAAAAAATAATGATAGAGCAAAATTTTCAGTTAAGGAAACGATGATTGGCTTTATCGATAAATTCTCTAGAAAAAAAGAGGAGAAGCAGTCCATAGACCCAATGATGATGAATAAATTGATGGATAGTCAGGATATAGTTAATGATTTTAACAGTTTTAACGATCATGAATATAATCGTATTATTGAAGATGCTAGAGCCAACGAAGAGGATATAACGTCATTTAAGAAAAAAGTAAAAGAGACTGATGAAAAAATCATGAGGATAAATGAAGAGAAAAAATCTAAAATAGTTGATGCTATGGAAGATGGTGGAAAAGAAGTATCTGTGGTTATTAAAAGGCCAAAGACATTTAGTAGGATTACTAAGTTTTTTGCAATTAGATTTAATTTATTAGGATATATTCAAAATAGTGTTATTAGTAAATTGAATGATAGAGTTAAAAGATATAGAGAAGAAGTATTAGCTAAGATTGACGAATCGATAGGAGAGTAATACTTAACTAATAATTGGAGGATGTGAAAACTTATGGGCAGTTTTGAAGATGCAGTTATTGCAAAAATTGACAGTGCAAAAGGTGGAAAACCATATTTTAAATCAGTGATAAAATACATGGAACAACAAGTACGAAATGAGGAAAGCGCTAGAAATATGGATGATAGAGCTAAAGGTACAAATGTTACAAAAAGAGATAGGAATGATGCTAGATAGCATTTTTGTGACATTAAAGCATTGTGATGAGATGTTTATTGCAAGAGAATTACTTAAAAAGACTTGATATTTATATGATTTTGATGTAAAATATTTTATACAAGGTTATAAGAAAAGCGTTTTAGAAAAGCAAAGTAGATAAATGGTTTGCTATTTTAGAGAGAATGAGTGATGCGCTGAAAGCTCGTTCATAGTGCATTTATTGAAATTTCACTTTTTGAGTTATGCGATGAAAAGTAATGAGTAGTTGCATGCGGTTGCTACGTTATAGCATTTGAGGCTTTTGTTATTTATTATTTAAACGTTAAATGGTAGACAATAATAAAAGTAAATTTAGGTGGTAACACGTTATATTCAGACGTCCTATGGTGGGGCGTCTTTTTTGTTTATTATTATAATTATAGAAAATGGAGGGAAAAATGGGAGACATACAAAAAGAAATTAAGGAAAACATTGAAGAAATTCAAAAAGAAACCAAGAAAAAGATTGATGAAATTCATAAGCAAACGAAAGAAACAATTGAAAAGATTAATAATACCCAAGAATTACAAGAACTAAAAGTTAAAATTTTGGGAAAGAAAAGTGAGCTTTCTAATTTGTTAAAATCCTTGGGTGGACTATCAAAAGAAGATAGACCTAAAATTGGTAATTTAGTTAATGAAGCTAGAAGTGCTATTGAAGAAATAATACATGAGGCAGAGGAGAGCATTAAGGAAAAGGAGCTTGCTCAAAAATTAGAAAAAGAGAAATTGGACATCACACTTCCTAGCACAAAAATAGTTAGAGGAAGCAAACATCCTATTAATAGAGTAATTGAGGAAATACAAGATTTATTTGTATCTATGGGATATGATGTAGTTGATGGCCCAGAACTAGAGACTGATGAATATTGTTTTGAAAGATTAAACTTACCGAAGGGACATCCAGCAAGAGATATGCAGGATAGTTTCTATATTACCACGGAGTATTTACTTAGAACGCAGACTTCAAGCGTTCAAGCAAGAACAATGCTTGCAAACAAGGAAAAATCTCCAATTAGAATGATATGTACTGGAAAAACATATAGACGTGAAGATGATGCAACTCATTCACATCAATTCAATCAGGTAGAGGGACTTGTAATAGATTATAAAGATAGACATACGTCACTTGCCGATCTTAAGGGAACTCTTGAAGTTTTCATGAAACACATGCTTGGACCAAATACTGAGCTTAGATTTAGACCAAGCTATTTCCCATTTACAGAACCATCATATGAGGTTGATGTTACTTGTTTTAAATGTGGAGGCAAAGGATGCCCATTATGTAAAAAGACAGGGTGGATAGAACTTTTAGGTTCAGGAATGGTTCATCCAAACGTCTTAAAAATGAATGGATATGATCCTGAGAAATATTCGGGCTTTGCATTTGGTACAGGAATTGATAGACTTGCAATGTTCAAATATGGAATAACAGACATGAGATTATTGTATGCCAACGATGTTAGATTTTTAAAGCAATTCGATAGAAAAGACTAGGGCCGATCCTTATTGACAGAAAATTGTCAAAAGTGCCACCCCTTGGATTTTTATCAATGTTAATTAATCAACAAAAAAGAATGTAAAGATTTAAAATAAAAGACTTAAATAGGTCTGTCCCTTTTGACAATTTTCTGTCAATAAGGGTCGGCCCTAAAGGAGGAAATATGATATTAAGTAGAAATTTTTTGAAAGACTATATTGATTTAGACGATAGTATAGATTTAAAGACTATTGCGGAGGATATGACTAGAGTGGGAAATGAATATGATAGTGCCGAAAAACTAGTCCCTGCAACTAAATTAATTATAGGTAAAGTGTTGGAATGTAAAGAACATCCTGATTCAGATCACTTACACTGTTGTAAAGTAGATGTTGGAAATGAAGTTTTGAATATTGTTTGTGGAGCTCCTAATGTTAGAGAAGGAATTAAGGTAATTGTTGCTCAAGATGGTGCAGAGCTTCCAGATGGAACAATAAAAAAAGGAATGATTAGAGGGCAAGAATCAAATGGAATGATTTGTGCATTATATGAAATTGGTATTGATAAAAAGTATTTGTCTGAAGAAGATAAAAATGGAATTCATATTTTGCCAGATGAGGCTCCTATTGGAAAGGACCCAGTTAAATACATGCAACTAGATGATGAGGTAATTGATTTTGACCTTACTGCAAATAGAGGAGATCTATTATCAATGATAGGTTTAGCATATGAGGTTGGAGCAATTTATGATGTGAAGGTAAAAGATGTCGATTTATCACATGGAGAGTCTGGGGAGGATTTGAATAAATCTTTTAGCCTTAGAATTAATACAGATAATTGTTCACTTTTTATTGCAAGAAAAGCACTAAATGTTGAAATAAAAGAAAGCCCAGCTTTTATAAAAAATAGGCTTATAGCATGTGGTATAAGACCTATTAACAATGTTGTTGACATTAGTAATTATGTAATGCTTGAATGCGGACAACCACTTCATTTTTACGATGCAGATAGACTTAAAAATATGATAGAAGTTAGAATGGCTGCAAATGGAGAAAAATTGACAACACTTGATGGGCAAGAACGAGCACTTGAAGATACAGATATAGTTATCTCTGATGGCGAAAGGGCAATTGGCCTAGCTGGTGTAATGGGTGGACTTGACACGGAAATTGAAGAGAATACTAAAAATGTTATTATTGAAGCTGCAATTTTTGATAATGTTAAGGTAAGAAAAACTTCAAATAAGATTTTACGTAGCGAGGCTAGTAATAGATTCGAAAAAGGTTTGGATAGTAAAAGAACATACATGGCGATGGAAAGAGCTGTAAAATTGCTTGAAGAATATGCAGGTGCAACTATTCAAACTGGAAAAGTTGTGTATGACAAATTTGAAAGTGAAGATAGAGTCATAGATATCACATCAAAAGATGTAAATGATTTACTTGGAACAAATATTTCTACAGCTGATGTAGTAGATGTTTTTAGGAAACTTGCATTTGAAACAAGTGTCGTTGATGATGTTATTACTGTAAAAGTACCATCTAGAAGATTAGATATTTCTATTAAAGAAGACTTAATCGAAGAAGTAGGAAGAATCTATGGAGTTGATAATATAAAGGGAACACTTCCAGAAATGCCTATGAAAATGGGACATGTAGACAATACAGACAGAGAAATAAGGAATAAAATGATTTCTTTAGGACTAAATGAAACTTTGTCATATGTTCTTATAAACGAAGATGCAGTTCATGGCTACACTAATGATGAATTTGAGGCATTAAAATTAATGGATCCAATGACTGAAGATAGAAATGTGCTAAGATATAGCCTTATTCCATCTTTGTATAAAATATACGAATATAACAAAGCACACTATATTAAAGATATTTGTCTATATGAAATAGGAAAAGGTTTCTATAAAAAAGGTGAGGAATACGGAGAAAATAAAAAACTATGTGTTCTTATGACAGGTGAATATATTTTAGGCTTGGAAAGCAAAAAGACAGTTGATTTTTACATAATTAAGGGAGTGGCTGAAGAAGTACTTGATTATCTTGGATATAAAGGAAGATATAGTTTCACTTTACCTAAGAAAGCCATAAAAGAGATGCATCCAGGGCAAACTGCAGAAATAAATGTTAATGGAGATATTGTGGGTGTTATCGGTAGAGTTCATCCATTGGTGTCAAAAGATGATGTATACGTAATGGAGATAAATCTAGATAGACTTCTTGATAAGAAAACAGGAAAGATGAAATATAAAGAAATATCCCAATATCCAACCATAAATAAGGATATTGCCATTATTTTAGATAAAAAAATAACGGCGGATGAAGTGGCTAAGTCGATAAAGAAGGCTGCTGGAAATCTTTTGGTAGAGCAAAGAATTTTTGACGTGTATACAAGTCCTATTTTAGGAGACAAGAAGAGTATGGCTTATTCTTTGGTATTTGGTTCAAATAGTAAAACTCTTACAGATGACGAAATAAATCCTATAATAGAAAAAATAATAAAGCAACTTGAAAAGGATTATGGCGCAGAATTAAGGAGTTAATTGTTATATTATTGAAAGCCCAATGGATTATTAAATCTGATGGGCTTTTTTATTTTATAGGAAAGTGCTTCGCACTTCCCTATAAAATAAAGCCTTCGGCAATTTTGCACACAAATTTGCTACGCAAATTTGGCGCACTGCGAACAAAGACGGGGACATTTGACGAAAAATATTATTATTCAGTATTGCGTAATGTCCCCTTTTGTTCTGTAGCAATTAAGCATAACATAACTTGATATTCCTTAAAAGTTGTATTCAAAACTTAATATTTTGAGCCTTGATTTCTAAAAACAATACATATATAATGAGCTATAGAATTACATGTGATAAAAGGGGAGATTAGGATGTCAACTTCAATAAAGAAAGATGCAAAACGAGATTTAATAATAACTGCTGTAATCGTGGTAGTTTCAATTTGCGCAATTGTTGGAACGTTTATTGCAAAAAAAGTCAGCAATAGTAAGAACACTGAAACTGCTGTAGTTGAGACTATTTCAAATCAAGGAAGCAAGCAAAAATTCGACATGAAAGAAGAAGTAATTGAAGATGTTAAAGAGGATATTATTAGAGTTCGAAAAGTTGCAAATGCAGATGAGAAAGAAGAAAAAGAAGGAGAGGTTACTGTTGGCAATAAAAAAATTGAAGTAGTTAAATCAACAGTTGCTCCTGTTAATTCTGCAGAAGATGCTGAAGCTGGAAAGAAAAATGGTGGTGAGACAGTAAGTCAAAGTCAAGCGGAGGCTATGTTTGAGAACGTTGGAACTAAATCATTTGGTATAGATGTTTCTGCTCATAATGGAAAGATTAATTGGGCTGCAGTTAAAGCGGCAGGAGTAGATTTTGCTATTATTAGATGTGGATTTAGAGGACAATCAGTTGGAAAAATATATGAGGATGCATATTTCAAAACTAATGTAAGTGGAGCTGCTGCAAATGGAATAAAAGTAGGTATTTATTTCTATTCAACAGCTATAAATGAAAACGAGGCATTTGAAGAGGCTGCGTGGGTTATTAGTAAAATAAAGACATATAGAATTACATATCCAGTTGTATATGACTTTGAAGATTTTGGAGCATATCGTTGTAGTGGCGTTGGAGGAGCACAGGCTACAAGTAATGCACATACATATCTAAATCTTGTAAGATCAGCAGGATATGAGCCAATGATGTATGCTAATAAAAGCGACATTACATCAAGAATGTCAAGAGGTTCATTCAATTGTAAATTCTGGCTTGCACATTATACCTCACAGACGGACTACAAAGGAAATTATAATATGTGGCAGTACACTAGCCGTGGAAGAGTAAATGGAATTAATGGAAACGTTGATATGAACATTGCATACTTTAGTTATGGTGCAACTGCCGACGCAAAACATTCACATAATTATTCAGAACTAGTAAAAAATAGCCAAAAAGACCCAACTTGTACACAAGACGGTCAAAAGGTAATGAGATGTTCATGTGGCGAAACAGAAACACAAACTATTCCAAAACTAGGACATAAATTCTCAGAATGGAAAATAGAGAAAAAGGCTACAGAAACTGAAGAAGGATTAAAAACAAGAAAGTGTAGTGTATGTAATACTGTAGAGGAAGAGAAAATTCCTAAGTTAAAACCAGCAAGCTCACCAACTAATACTACGACAAACTCAAATAGTACAAATACTACCAATACTTCTTCAGGAAATACAAATAATACTACTGCTAATAGTGATACAACAGGAGAAAGCACAACTCCAGAACCTCATGTCCATAAATACACAGAATTTGTTATAGAAAAAGAAGCTACTTGTACAGAAAAAGGAAAGAAAACTAGAAACTGTGTTGATGGAGATAGTCCTCAAGAAGAAATTATAAATGAACTTGGACATAATTTTGAAAATGGAGTTTGTACAAGGTGTGGCGAACCAGATCCAAATGCCAATGTAGGCAACAATCAAAACACAGAACAAGAATAATAAAAATAGATTTATACTAATGAGATGCCAATTTAGCATCTCATTATTTCTTAAAAGGAGAATGTATGGATTGGACAGAAGACCAAAAAAAAGCAATTTTTGATAAAGATAGCAATATTTTAGTAGCAGCAGCTGCTGGAAGTGGGAAAACAGCAGTTCTTGTAGAGCGTATAATTCAAAAAATACTAAATGATAATATTGATATAGATAGACTTCTTGTCGTAACGTTCACTAATGCTGCTGCTTCGGAAATGAGAGAGAGAGTACTGAGTGCTATTTACAAAAAAATAGATGAAGACCCATTAAATGAAAGACTACAAAGACAAGTAATTCTTCTAGGAAAGGCTAGCATTTGTACTATACATTCATTTTGTCTTGACGTTATTAGAAATAATTTTTTTGAACTTGATATTCCAGCAAATTTTAGAATAGGCAATGAACAAGAAATGTTGCTTATGAAATCAGAAACTTTAGAAGATTTATTTGAGAAGCTTTATGAAGAGGAAAATAGTGATTTTGAAAGACTTGTAAATATGTACACAGACTATAAAAGCGATGACTCTCTTAAGGAGCTTGTTTTAGATGTTTATAAGTATATTCAAAGTATGCCATTTCCAAATGAATGGTTATTAGAGAATATTGCTAAATATGAACCTAGCAATGATAATGTTGATTTTGCTCAAAGTATATGGGGACAAGTGATTATTAAAAATCTTAAGGAAGAGGTTTTAGCTGGAATAAAATCCTTAAAGTCTATTAGAAATAAGCTTGAGATGGTATATGAACTTGAAAAGTGTAAGATTATTATAGAAGAGGATATTAAGACACTAAAGGGGCTACATGATGTGATGGACAAACCTTGGGACGACATAGTAAAGTATGTAAGATTAATGGATTTTTCTAGGTGGAGTGCTCCTAAAGAAGATATGGCTTTGAAGGATGAAGCCAAGAAGGTTAGAGATAGTGTCATTCCAAAGTTTAAGAACACTGGGGATAAAAGTATAATAAGAGATATCTTCGGTTATGAATCAAACCTTTTATTTGACGACATATATGATGCACATGAAATATTAGTATTACTTGGAAAATTGGTAATAAGATTTGGAGAAGAATTCAGTCAAAATAAAAGAGAAAAGAATGTAATTGATTTTAATGATATTGAGCATTTTGCATTACAAATACTTGTTAGACAAGGGGAAAATGGGCAGTATATTAGTTCGGAAGTAGCTGAAAGTTATAAGGAAAAGTTCGAAGAAATTGCCATTGATGAATATCAGGATAGTAACCAAGTACAAGAGTTTATTTTAAAAGTTATCTCTAGAGGAAATAATGTTTTTATGGTTGGAGATGTAAAACAAAGTATCTACAAATTTAGGCAAGCGTGCCCGAGATTATTTTTAGAGAAATATAATACTTTTTCTCTTGATGGAAATGATCAAGGAAAGAAAATTCAACTATTTAAAAACTTTAGAAGCAGAAAAAACGTTTTAGATGTTACAAACTTAGTGTTTGATAATATAATGTCTTCAAGTCTTGGAGATAACGTAGAATATACAAAAGAAGAGTATTTAAATTTAGGCGCAAGCTATGATGAAGTTTCAAATTGTTTGGGTAATGCCGAGGTAGACGTTATTGAAATTGACTCTAGCGAGGATGATGAATTAAAAAGTATTGAAAAAATAGAAATAGAAGCCAAATTTATTGCTCAAAAAATCAAGGAATTGGTAGATAATAAATATACTATTACTGATAAAAATGGGTTACGAGAAATACAGTATAAAGATATAGTAATTTTGATGAGAGCAACTGCTAAAACAGCCAGTATCTTTGAAAAGGAATTGTTAAACAATGATATTCCAGTATTTTCGGATGGAACTAACGAATATTTAGATACTATAGAAATACAAACAATTATTAATATATTAAGAATGCTAGATAATCCATTAGATGATATAGCTGTTGTATCTGCAATGAGGTCAGTGATAGGTGGGTTTACCGATAATGAAATATTGGAAATACGACTATATAATAGGGACTGTGACTTCTTTGAAAGCATAGAAATAGCATCGAATAAACTTGATGGAAAACTTAAAGAAAAAGTAGATACCTTTTTAAATAATATTAAAAGATGGAAAGAAGAAAGTGATTATTTAAGTTTGGCAGAGTTAGTATGGACGATATATTCAGAAACAGGATTTTACAACTATGTTGGACTAATGCCAAATGGAAGCTTAAGACAGGCTAATTTAAAAATGCTTTTTGAAATTGCTAAAGACTACGAAAAAACAAGCTATACAGGAATTTTCAACTTTATTAGATACATTGAGAGACTAAAAACTGAAAATAGCGATATGTCTGCTGCAAAAATTATAAGTGAAAACGAAAATGTTGTTAGAATAATGAGCATTCATAAAAGTAAGGGATTGGAATTCCCAGTTGTATTTCTAGCAACTTCTTCAAAGCAAATATCTTTCAAAGATTTGAATTCAAAACTTATTCTACATCAAGAATTAGGATTTGGAATGGATTACGTAGACTTTGAGAATATGCAGGAATACCCAATTATTACAAAGGAAGCCATAAAGATAATAGCTAAGGAAGAAATAATTGCAGAAGAAATGAGAATATTATACGTGGCTTTGACACGTGCAAAAGAAAAGCTTATAATAACAGGAACACAGAAAAATATTGAAGAGGAACTTGCAAAAAAAAGTGAAGCTCTTCATACTACAAATTCAAGTAAAATAAGTAATGCATTACTAAAGAAATATATATCTTTTTTAGATTGGATTGAGCTTATTTATATTAATAATAAAGAACTGATAAAAGCCAACAATTTAATGACAATAAACAAAATAGAGGCAGCAGATATCATTTCTAGCGATAATGAACAAATAGAAAAACCAAAAGAAAATATGATGGTACATTTTGAGGATTATAATTCTTTTGAAGAACTTGAAAAAATATTTACTTGGCATTATGAATGGGAAGAAGACACAGTGCTTCCTATAAAGAGTACTGTTAGTAAAATAAAAGAAGAATTTAGTGAAGAAACTAAAACGTTTTCTATTCAAGATGTCAGCTTTGAAAGTACGCAGACTGTTGAGGTAACAGGAGCTCGTAAAGGAACCATTATGCATAATGTGCTTCAAAATGTTAACTTCAAGGATTTGAATTCAGAACAATCAATAAAGAGAATAATGGATAATATGCTTGAACATGATATTATAAACACTAGCGAATATAGTGCAGTAAATGTCAATAAAATACTAACATTTTTAGAGTCAAACATTGGAAAAGCTATATCTAACTGTAAAGTAATAGAAAAAGAAAAACCATTCTGCATAAAGGTGGATATGCAAAGTGTGGATGAAGAGAAAAAAGGTTCGATGTTAGTGCAGGGAATTATTGATTTATATGCAATTGACGACAATGATGAAATAATTCTTTTGGATTACAAAACGGATTTTGTGACCGATGGACAAGAATTGGTTCAAAAATACAAAAAGCAATTAGAATTATATAAAATTGCTTTAGAAAAATACTACAATAAAAAGGTTTCAAAAGTATATATTTATTCTTTGTATTTAGACAGGGAAATATGCGTATTTTAACCCTTATTAATTTATGTCAACTATTTACAAAACAACAATTTTAAGTTATAATTATTATTAGGGAAGTATGTTCGGGAGATAAGAAAATGAATAGAATGAAAAGCCTAACTCTATATATGTTAGGAATAATTGGTTTTATAATCTTGTCACTAATTTTGGAAGATGCATTGATAGTTGGAACGCATAAAAAGATCAAAAATGAGTACGTGTCAATTGATTCTTCATATGGATTGGAGATTGAAGACGCAAAGGCAAATGCATCATCACATGATGGAACAGTGGAATTTACGCTTAAAAACAACACAGATAAAGCTAGTGATGGCGGATATCTAAAAGTAGATTTGATGAGTGATAGAGGAAATGATGCAATTACACAATATATAGAGATTCCAAAAATGGAACCAGGAGAGAGTAAGGCATATAAAGTTAAATTTAAAGGGAATAATATAAAATCATATAAAATGGCAATGGTGGATTCTCTTCCAAATAAGGATAATATAATTGACATTTTGGGATGGGAAATCGATTCAAGGGATGTGTTTGGATTTGATTTATCAGAGAAAAAACTATTTGGAAAGAAAATAAAAGATTTATTTAGTTGGAAGAATTCAAATGTATGGAGTAAAGTAAAGCAAACAGGCTTGAGAGTTATATCACTATCGTGGGGATTTGCTAGACAGATTCCATGGTGGGGATATGCAATTGGGGCAATGATTATCATATACTATGTGCCCCAAGGATATATTTTTGGATTATTCTAAAACAAAAGAAAAATTAATATGTTTTAATGTGAATACTAAGGGACAATTGATGTATAGTAATATACATGAATTGTCTTTTTTACATTTATTATAAAAAAAAATTTTTTATTGATAAGATTAAATATTATAGATATAATACATATGTGGTATTGTAGCTAGTAGTGTCAAAATTGACGATTAATCTAACAATAGTAGGAGGTTATTATGGCTGAACCAAATAATGAAGATGATCTAATTGAATCAAACGAAAACGCTAATCTTCCTAATCAAACTGTTCGCTCTAATATGGGCAAAGCAGTAAATAAAGCAGCAAAAGAAGTTTCAAAGAAAGCAACAAAAAATGCAGCATCTGCTGTAGCTAAAAAATCGCTTTTAGCTGCATTTGCACCAGCACTTACTATTGCTGCAATTGTTATCCTTGTAATTATTATTACTGTGGGAATAGCTGTGTTTATTAATACATTACCAGGCATGGCCATGGATAAATTAAAAGAGTACGGAAAAAAGATGGCTAATGGTTTAGCTTCATGGTTTGGAGCAGATTCTACTAAACAAGTTGATGAAAAAGTAGTGTTTGATACTTTGTCTTATTTAGAAGACATAGGATATGATTTAAAAGGTTATGGATTTATTACTAATTATAAAGGCGCTGGTGATGTAGGCAGTGGAGAATATTTAGATGAAGACGCGGGCGTTGTTAGAGATGAAGAAACTGATGAAATAAAGGATGCTGATAGTGATTTTATTATGGCATATCTTATTTCAGATAATTATGTTTATACAATTGCAAATAAAAACCTAGATACAGAAATAGGAGAAGGCTTTTTGGGATGGCTAGCAGGAAAAGTTGCTGCACTGGGTAGACATTTTATAGACTTTTTTGGTGGATCATTGGGTTCTCATTGGACCACTGGTCTTGTAACACTTTGGAATGAAGGTGGTGGAGTAGGTCACAGAGGTGGATATTATTCTGATACAGGATTTCTAAATTTTGACAATGTTACTCTTGATCCAGAAAAAGGAGAATTACTAGTAAAAAAAGGATTTGGTGGTACATTCAAATACAAACTTGATGGATGGACTGGAAGATATGGTATGCCAATGGAATTCTTGCTTAGTATCCATCTAGCAACTATGATGCCAGATTTGGCATATGATATGGCAAATACATTTGAAACAAAGATAAATATTATTCTTCATCCAGTGGGAGAAGCATATGTACCGTACATAGAGAATGTTATTAATCATTGGTATAGAAATGTTTATTATACCAATGTTAGTTATAATAAAGACAATGAGCCTGATGGAAGAACAATCGATTTTATAGATTACGATTATGAATATGAAGATGTAATGAGAGATAGATGGACACTTTATGAGACAGACGAAAATGGAGAATATGTTCTATACGTATTAAGCGACAAAGGAAATGGTGAATATGCAACAAGTTCAGGAGATATAAATAATTATTCAAGTTCAAGGATTGAGAGTAAAGACGGAAAGTATATTTATAAGGGTACACGTGATGAGGCAATAGCTGAAAATGTTGCAGTATCAAAGAAAGCAGTAACTGTCAGTGGAACGGCAGATAAACTAAAAGATGACTTAGAATGGCAAGAATCTGGTGGAATCCTTACAGCATATAAAGCATCAAGTGGAAATATAGTGCAAAAGGGTGATGCTCTTAGAGGCGAAACTAATCCAGAAATAAAAAAGATGTTCTTACAAAATACTTATTTTAGTTATGATGGAACACCAGAAAGAGCAGAAGCTATTAAAAAATTTAGAGATCAATATGGCGTGGGTTATGGCTCTTTAAACAAGTCAGATTTAGACCCAGAAAATGTTGATTTGGATTCTAAGACAGTTACAGTCCAAACTGATAGTGGTTCTACTGTATATAAAGCATCGGATGTCTCTGGAAAAGTAAATTTAAATCAAGATTCGCTTAATGCATTTAGTATGCTTGAAAATACTAAGACATTAGATGCAGATTATATTTATAGAGATTTTAAGGAATTGATTGTTGAGCTTGGATATTTTGAAAAAGAAGAAGTTACAGACGAAACTCCAAGATTACTAGCATGGATTATTCCAGAAATAGGCTCATATGGATTCCCAAAGAGAGAATTAGATAAAATTGAAAATGAGTTTGGAACAATGGCTCATTCAAAAAATGACTATATTGCAAGAGATAATGCTATTTATTGGAATGAAAAAAGAGATGATGATAATCCACCAGATGAGGGAGGATCTGAAGACGCAACAACTACAGATATGACTCAAGAGGAGATAGAGGCAGGTGGAAGAGGAAATATTATTTTGGGCAGCCCAGTTGACTATGTAAATGGAAAACTTGCAGACTCTGTTCAATCAGTTTCTGGAAAGAAAAGACAATTACTTGGTGTCGGCCCTGGAGGACTAACTATTACAAATGACTTTATAGAAAATGACATGGAAGATGTTGATATGGTAGTTAGGTCATGGGCAGAAAGATTTAAATATACGACGGCATCTAGTTTTTATAGTAGGAATAATGAGGAAGAATATATAGATTGGCTAGAAAATCTTGGAGGAGTATTCAGCGACTATGCAGGAGAAAGTGTTCAAGGTGAAGCTGATGGAGATTCTTTTGTAGATGCTGAAAAATATGTATATGGATTATTATGGATAGCAGGATTTGAGTATTGTGCTGGAACTTGTGATAAACCAGCAGGAGATCCAGCATCGAAAGGTGGAAGCGATAGATGTGACCCTATTATGGATGCTTATTCTGAGGCAGATAACAATAAGTATGATGCTTATAATGGAACTCCGGGAGTGCATCATAGCCATGTCGATTTGGGACAAAGCAGTGTTAGACCATTTGGACATTGCGCACCTGTTCACATAGATAAAGCAATGCTTGCACATAACTTTACTACAAACTGTAACCATACTACAGACAAAGTATATTATAAAGCTGGACTTTTTGGAGATGGAAGTGATAATAGGCCTCATAGTTCAGATGATTATATAGGATTAGTTGAAAAATATGGAGCAAAAATAATTATAGAGCCTAAAGACTTACATATGGGTGATTTTATTCAATGCTTTGATGAAGGAAGTCCATATACAAATCCAGATCCTCACAGTTGGACTGGATGGTCACATGTATTCTTCGTTGGAAATGAAGATGATGACTATTTATATTTGTATACAACGGGACATGACTTCACGGATGATGGAAACTTTGTTAGAAAGATTCCAAGAGATAGCTCTAGAAGTAAAGTTTATGGTGGAGGATGGGTAGGTCTTCACCTATGGGACTTAAAAGTGAATGATGAAAAATATGTGGGCTACAAAGGTAATGAGGCAGTTGTTTCACCAGTTACTGGAGTATTGCTTGATTATGGAACATATGCTGAAAGTGATGATGAAAGAGTAAACGTTGATATTCTTTATGATAATTATCTTGTGGAACTACAAGATGCAGGAAAAGATGTAAAATATGCAATTCCTAGACAAGAATACAAAGAACAGGTCGGATATGCAAAGATTATGGTATTAGATGCCAAAAACTATAAAAAGTTAGAAGCATCTATGGATAATAAGTGGAGAAGTGATTCGCTGCTGCAAACCTCGAGTAACGGAGGAAATATCACCTTTAGGGAAGTGGTTAAGGAAAAAGATGACTATAAAAACTGGTCACAGAAAGATAAGACGGTATATGGATATAAAGAATTTGTCGAAAAATATGAAAAGTATGGAATAGCAGGAAATATCATCTATATTGATGGATTCAAGTGTGAGTATGTCGATAAAGGTTTCCATGATGCTGAAGGAGAATATCCTGATGGTGAAAAAATTGAAAAGTCAGACTTTGATGTTTCTCCAGGTGATTTAGGTAATAATGAAGACCGAAAGAGAACCAAATATAAAAAGGAACCAAAGTATCATACAGTCAACAAAACATATGAAGATAAAATCAATGCGGAGGCGACACTTAAGAAAAAAGCCAGTCCTTCAGTTGGAACTGGTGGCTTGATTTTCATAAAAGAAGGCACAATACTAGGTAGAACTGTGACAGATAGAGAGCTTATTGAAAAAGATAGACATGGAGACCTTGGATCATATGAGCAATTAAGAAAAGTAGATATAGATACTACAACAGATTATAAAGTTATTGGAAATTACATTAGAATGATTATGAGGGATAAGACAACAGACACTGTGGTAGAAAATATAGAAGACTATATGAAACTTGATGATGGTAAAAAAGATAATAAAGAAAAAGACCTTAGAGTGATGGAAGACTTTGATGTTACAGATGAAACAAACTTTGTAACTTTGGAAGAATTTAAGCAAATGTTTGCCGGATGGACTTATATAATAGAGAATGCAGAAGCCTTTATAGAGATGCAAGGAAAATACGGTATTAACGCAGCGTTTGCAGCATGTGTCACGATAGTGGAATCTAGCGGTGGTACGAATGGTGCACTTGTTGGAGGTGGTGGAAACCATCCATATAACTGGTTTAGTATAACAGGTAGTTATAATGGTCAGTCAACGCAAATTTCTGGAAATCCTTTGACATTTAGGGTATATCCAAGTTTTGCGGCTGCAGTCGACGATTTTGGTGATCTGATTAAAAATTCATCATATTACGTTAATGCAGGAAGACATACTGTTAATCAAATTGGTCCAACTTATTGTAATAGTGGATGGTCAGAAAAAGTAAACAAACATTTAAAAGATGCATATTCTAAGGTTACTGGAGGATCTGAATCTGGAGACGATGACGAATAATTGTATGAATAATTCAAAATGATGTTGGAGATAAATATGATTTTTGATAATTTAAAAGATAAATCTAAAGAAGTAAGAAAAAGTATTGTAGAAATGATTTATTCTGCTGGTTCGGGCCACCCAGGAGGCGCACTTTCTATTGCAGATATTTTAGTATACTTATACTTTGAAAAGATGAATGTAGATGTTAACAATCCTAAAGCTGATTATAGAGACAGACTTGTACTGTCAAAAGGTCACTGCTGCACAGCATTATATGCTGTGCTAGCAGAAAAAGGATTTATTCCAAAAGAAGATTTAAAAAGCTTTAGGCAGGTAGATAGTTATCTTGAAGGGCATCCAGACATGAGAAAAATTAATGGAGTAGATATGTCATCTGGTTCTTTAGGACAAGGGCTTTCTATTGCAAATGGAATGGCACTAGCTGGTAAAATGGATAATAAAGACTATAGAGTGTATTGCATTTTGGGAGATGGTGAAATAGAAGAAGGCCAAGTATGGGAGGCTGCGATGTCTGCAAGCCATTACAAACTAGATAATTTATGTGTTGTTATTGATAATAATAATTTACAAATAGATGGAACTATTGATAGTGTAATGAATTCCAAACCTATTGATAGAAAATTCGAAAGTTTTGGATTTAATGTTATTAACATAGATGGTTCAGATTTTGAAGAAATGGATAGAGCATTTAAGCTTGCTGAATATGCTAAAGGAAGACCCACAGCCATAATAGCTAAAACAATTAAAGGCAAAGGTGTTTCATTTATGGAAAATAAAGTTGAGTGGCATGGAAAAGCACCAAATGAAGAACAATATAATCAGGCGATACAAGATATAATGTCATAATAAGGGGATTTAATATGGATATCAATATCAATAAAGCTACAAGAGAGAGCTATGGAGAAGCATTAGTACAACTAGGACAAATTAATGAAAGTGTTGTTGTACTTGATGCAGATTTATCGTGTGCTACAAAAACCAATTTATTTAGTAAAGAATTTCCAAATAGATTTTTTAATATGGGAATAGCTGAACAAGATATGATTGGTACAGCATGTGGATTAGCCACATGTGGAAAAATACCATATGCAAGTACATTTGCGGTTTTTGCTGCAGGTAGAGCTTATGACCAAATACGAAACAGTGTATGTTATCCAAATTTAAATGTAAAGGTATGTGCAACGCATAGTGGAATTACTGTGGGAGAAGATGGAGCTACACATCAAATGCTAGAAGATATAGGCCTTATGAGAGGATTACCCAATATGAGAGTTATTTGCCCCTCAGACGATAGACAAACAAAATGGGTAATAAAAGAGATATCTAATATAGATGGACCATGTTATGTAAGACTGGGAAGAGCTGCTTCTCCAAAAATATATGATGACAATCAAGATTTTTGTATTGGTTCTTCATATACACATGGCGATGGAACAGATGCAACAGTATTTGCCTGTGGATTGATGGTATCAGAAGCATTAAAAGCAAAAGAAGAACTTGAAAAAGAAGGAGTTCATATCAGGGTAATTGACATGTATTCAATAAAACCGATAGATAAAGGTGCAATTATTAAGGCCGCTACTGAAACAAATAAATTGATTTCTATTGAAGAACATAGCATAATTGGTGGGCTTGGAAGCGTTATTTCAGAAGTGCTTACTGATGAATGTCCAACTAAACTAATACGAATGGGTGTAAATGACCGATTTGGAAAATCTGGGAAATGGAAAGATTTATTAAACTACTTCGGGTTAAATAAAGACGAAATCATAAAAAAAGTGAAACATGAAGAAAAATATTAGTCTTAATAGATGAAAAAAATGAGTGAAGAGATTTCTAGTCTCTTCATTTTTTTATTTTATAGGAAAGTGCTTCGCACTTCCCTATAAAATAAAGTCTTCGGCAATTTTGCACACAAATTTGCTACGCAAATTTGGCGCACTGCGAACAAAGACGGGGACATTTGACGAAAAATATTATTATTCAGTATTGAGTAATGTCCCCTTTTGTTCTAAAAAATATAAATATTAAGCAGTTAAAAAAGTAATGAAAATGTAATGTAATCAAGAGCCGTAAGTATTGATTTTTTTTGATTTTGTTGTTATGATGTAGAAGTAAAATAGTATATTTATGCGAGGAAGGATTTTAGTTTATAATGATAGAATTTAGAAATGTTAGTAAGACTTATAGCACTGGTACAGAAGCTGTTCATAATGCTACATTTACAATAGATAAGGGGGAGTTTGCATTTTTAGTTGGGTCTTCAGGTTCTGGAAAATCTACTTTGATAAAGTTAATTCTTAAAGAAGAAGACGCAACGAGCGGAAATATTATAGTTAATGGTAAAGACATTACTTTCTTAAGATCAGGAAGAATACCTGCTCTTAGAAGAAGTATGGGAGTTGTGTTTCAAGATTTTAGACTATTACCAGATAAAACAGTATTTCAAAATGTTGCATTTGCTATGCAAATAGTTAGGGCAAATAGAAAATATATTCAAAGACATGTTCCAATGGTTTTGGAACTAGTTGGTCTTAAAGATAAAGGAAATTGTTTCCCACATGAGCTTTCTGGAGGTGAGCAACAAAGAGTTGCTATAGCAAGAGCATTGGTAAATAATCCATCTATGATAATTGCTGATGAGCCTACGGGAAATCTAGACCCAGACACAGCTTGGGGAATAATGGGCCTACTTAAAGATATTAATCTTAGAGGTACGACCATTGTAATGGCCACACATGCCAGAGACATCGTTGATAGAATGAAGAAAAGGGTTATACAGATTGATAAAGGCGTAATAATTAGAGATGATAAAAGGGGTGGATATAATAACTATGTTTAGTGGATTAGGATATGCAATAGTTGAAGGTTTTAGAAATGTATCTAGAAATACAAAATCTTCATTCATTTCAATAATAACAATGATTTTTACAATGTTTGTCTTTGGTGGATTCTTTGCTATTGGACAAAATGTTAATAGCTTTTTAGTGCAAGTTCAAGAAAAAGAAGGTATAGAAGTTTTTATTTATGATGAAACTACAGAACAGCAGAAAAATGAATTTGAAACATCGGTTAAAGCATTGGATGGAGTTAATTCAGTTACTTTCAAAAGTAAAAATGATGCACTTGAAGACTTTAAAAGTAGAATTGCAAAAGAAAGCGACAATGCTTCGGAAATATTAGAGGGGTATAGTGGAGATAACAATATTTTCCCTGCTTCATATATAGTAAGACTTACAGACTTGGAAAAGGCAACAGCTGTTGAGGAAGAGATTGCAAGAATCGGGGCACGTATCGCTACAGAGAATAGAACAGAAACAGAAGCAGAGTTACAAACAGAAAATTCGACTCAAAAAGATACAATTGTTAAGAGAATACTTAGCAAAAATCAAGTTATAGATGTAATGGTTAAATTAGTAAGAGGAGCGAGAATTGCAATAGGAATTATATTCCTAATACTACTTGTATTCTCAGTTACAATTATATCGAATACTATTAAATTATCACTTCACGCAAGAAGAAGAGAGATGTCTATTATGAAATACGTAGGAGCTACAAATAGCTTTGTAAGAGGTCCATATGTAATAGAAGGAATGATTTTAGGAATTATATCATCTGTGATTTCTCTATTGCTTATTGGATCAATGTATGATGCTATCATAAAGCAGATTGAATCTTCAAATGTACTAAAGCAAATAGGTATAAGTTTACTATCATTTTTAGATATTGCAAATGGACTTATAATAGTTTATCTGTTCCTAGGAATTGGAATTGGAATTATAGGTAGTGCAGTATCAATGAAAAAGTATTTGGAGGTTTAGGCATTGTTACAGAAGCTTATTAAAATTAACTTTATAATTTTAGTAATTTTTTCGATAACATGTAATTTTGTGCATATTTCTTTTGCTGATGAGGAAAACTTTGAAATTACTGTAACTAGCATTCAGAATGAGGAAGAAGAACAGGAAGAAGATAATCAGGAAGACAATGGTGATAGTGAGATGGATGCTTTAGAATTAGAAAAGTCAGCGTTACAAAATGATATAGAAAATTCTAATAGTCAAATACAAATTATTAACGAGGATATGTCTGAAGCAGTTGCTGAGATTACAGAGATAAATCAAAAGATATATGATAAACAATTAGAAATAGAAACACTTGAAGTTCAAGAAAAGGGTATTAATGAGTACCTTGAAGTAGCTGAAGAAGAATATGAAAAATCCAAAGAAAAATACAATGATCAAAAAGATCTTTTGGAAAAAAGGCTAGTTACGATGTATGAACTTGGCGAAACTTCTTTTCTAGATATATTACTTAATTCGAAAAGCTTATCTGATTTTTTATCAAATTATTATTTAATAAATGAAATTGCTAATGCAGATGTGGAGCTTTTAGAAAGTGTTGAAAGAGAAAAAATATATAATAAAGAGCTTACAGAGATTCTAGAGGAGAAAAGAAATACCCTTGAAGAGTCAAGAAAGACGCGAGAGAAAAATGCAATTGCTCTTGAGAATATGTCTGTTATTAGAAATAGCAGAATCGCACAGTTAACCGAAGAAGAAAGTGAACTTCAAAGAAAAATAGAAGAATATCAAAATCAAATAAATGAAATAGAAAAAGAAATTAGAGTACTTGCACTAAGTAGAATTAGTGAAAGATATGTTGGTGGAAGTATGGCATGGCCAGTGCCAGGTTATACTAGAATTACGTCTCAGTTTGGAATGAGAACGCATCCGATTACTGGTATATATAAGCTTCATACGGGATGTGATATAGGAGCACCAATGGGGGCTGAGTTCGTTGCTGCAAATGATGGAGTTGTTTCTTATGCGGGAACAAATAGAGCTTATGGAAACATGGTTATTATTGATCATGGAGGTGGAATTACCACCTTATATGCTCATGGATCAGCAATCTTGGTTTCAACTGGACAGACTGTGGCAAAAGGTCAACCTATTCTTAGAGTTGGATCTACTGGATATTCGACAGGACCTCACGCCCATTTTGAGGTAAGAATAAACGGAGAATATGTTCAACCACTTGATTATATTACATCATACAGTAGTGGAAAAAATGATGCTGAAAAAATACAGATAAACTAATTTATACAGAAGATGATTGATGAACATATGATAAAAAGAAAGGATTATTTTATGAGAAAAATAAATAAAATTTTAGGAGTTATAGTCCTGATATTTTTTCTAATAGTGAACTGCATGGTTATATCAAATGCAGATACAGCAAGCGATTTGAGTGCTAAACAAAAAGATATAGATGCACAACTTGCAGAAAAAAATGCTGAAATGAAGGGTGTAAAAAAGCAGATGTCAAGCACACTTTCTCAGATTAATGACCTAACTATAGATATTAGTTCATATGAAACCGAGATATCAGATCTTCAAACACAAATTGACGGATTAAATACACAAATATCTGAAAAAGAGGTTGTTATTAGCAACCTAGAAACTCAATATAATTCACAAAAAGAGGCATTAGAAAAAAGATTAGTTACTATGTATGAAACAGGAAGCACTACTTATCTGGAAATGCTTTTGTCATCAGATGGATTAACTGATTTTTTATCTAAGTACTATTTGATTTCTCAAATAGCAGAATATGATGCAGAGATGCTTCAAAATCTTAGTGATTCAAAGAATCACATTTCATCAGAAAAGGAAATACTTGAAAATGCAAAAAATGAGGTATCTACATCAAAGACTGCTGTTGAAGGGAAAAAACAATCTTTGGCATCATCAATTTCAGCTAAAAAATCTTTAGTATCGACATTATCGGCTGAAGAAAAAGCTATTCAGGAGGAAATGGAAGAACTAGAAGCTGATAAAAGAGCTGTACAAAGAGAACTTGCTGCAATCGCAGCTAAAAATAAAGGTTCATATACAAAAATTGTTGAACCAAGTGCTGCTGGATATGGAACTCCACTTGCAGGTAGAACAAAATCAAATATTACAACAGGATACGGAGCATATAAGGGACACACAGGTGCTGATTTTGCTTGTGCTGGAGGGACTCCAATACTTGCGGTTAAGTCAGGTACGGTAGTTACATCAAAAGCTAGAACCAATAGTAGAGGCCAATATATAAGTTATGGAAATTATGTGGTTATTGATCATCACGATGGAACGATGACACTGTATGCACATATGTCGAGTAGAAATGCATCATATGGACAATCAGTGGCCCAAGGTGATGTAATTGGATATGTTGGTTCTACAGGAAATTCTACTGGAAACCATCTCCACTTTGAAGTGCGTATAAATGGTAGTCCAGTAAATCCTTATCCATATTTACCATAAATAAAATAAAAAGGACGTACGTTTAAATGAATGAAGATGATATAGATTACACAGAAACAAATCAAGAGGAAGAATTAGAAAGTTTTAAAAAAAGATACATAATTAAACATTGGATAGTAACAGCATTATTAATAATAGTTGTGGCATGTTTCTCATCTGAAATAACTCAGATATATGGATTAATAATTGATAAAAAAGCAGCAAATTCAGATGCAATGAAGAACATAAATGCCATCTCTGAAAATTTGAAGAGTTTTAGAAAAGTTATTGATGCATATTATTTAGGAGATATAGATGAAAAGAAAATGTTAGACCAAACTCTTAAAGGATATGTTAAAGGCTTGGGAGATGAATACACAGAATACATGACTACAGAAGAATGGCAGGAATTTGATGAAAAGGCATTTGGTAACTTTGTTGGAATTGGTGTTGTAATGAGCATTGATGAAAATGAAAATATAGTTATTATTAGTGTTGTGGAAAATTCACCTGCTGAGGAAGCTGGAATAAAAGAGGGGGATGTGTTAGCAGAAGCAGACGGAACAAATTTACTTGGTGGAACTGCCGAGCTTGCATCATCAATTATTAAAGGACATGAAGGGACAAAAGTACATTTAAAAATTATTAGAGATAATGATATAATAGAAATGGACGTCGATAGAAGAGCAATCGAATTGTATCAAACAAAGACAGAAATATATGACAAAGATATAGGGTACATATTATTTCAAACTTTTGATGAAGGTTCAGCAGAGGAATTTAGAGTAGCATATGAAAAACTTAAAGCTCAAGGAGCTAAAAGATTTATAGTTGATTTAAGAAATAACACAGGTGGTGTTGTGGATGAAGCTGAAAAAATAGCAGATTTATTTTTAGATAAAGGAAAGCCACTTATTATCACAAAAACTAAAGATGGAAAAAAGCAAACATCATATACGAAGGATGACATGATAATAAAAGAACCTGTTGTTGTTCTTGTAAATAATTATTCAGCGAGCGCATCAGAAATGCTTGCTGGAACACTTAAAGATTATGGAAGGGCAAAGATTGTTGGTACAAAAACATTTGGAAAAGGAGTTATGCAGTCAATACTTGAACTTGATGATGGTAGTGCTTTAAAGATTACTGTTGCAGAATATTTTACAGCGAGTGAAGCTACTATTAACAAGGTCGGAATTACTCCAGATGTTGAAATAAAATATGAAAGACCACCAGAGGATAACCCAAAAAAGGATAATCAACTTGAAAAAGCTATAGAAGTAATAAAAGATCAAAAATAAAGTAGAGGATTTTATTATGAATTTAGAGTACACAAAAGATGAATTGAATACCTTAAAACAGTATAAGGATAAATATTATAAGGCTATCAACCAGTTGTTAATCAGCAATTGTGAGACGGATTTAAGTATGATGAGCATGGATGCTGAAACTGAAGTTGAAGAAGCACCTTATGATAGGAAAAACATAATCGAAAACATTGACAGAATAAAAAATATATATAGGTTATGTCAAAAATACTTTTATAATACTAAGCATAAACAAGAAGTATTTTATAGAGGTACTAGTATGGCGGAAGTAGATAGGCTTCGCCAAGAGCCTTTCATAGACAGGATTTGGACTGCATCTAAGAGAAAGCAAGATGCAGAGGATTTTTATGCGCTAAAATTGGAAAGACCGGTACTAATAGAAATAACTGTAGACGAGGAAGTTCCATTTGTAGATGTAGATAAAATCTTAAATTCAAATGTTAAAACTGGAGAAATAGTAATATCTCCTTTTACCAAAATAAAGTCAATTACTGAAATTGAAAGTGACAACAAAAAATTATTTAAAACATACAGCATTATAATTGAAAAACAAAAACTTGAAGAACTTACAGAAAAGGAAAGAGAAGGCTTGTTTAACTATATTCTTGAGAATAGTTATTCAATAAAAAGAAAGTTAGAAGAATGCATAAACCTAGAAAGTGAGAATACACTTAATTACGAAAATATTAGAAAACTTGAAGAAGCATATGCAAAGCTTGAAAATGAACAAGAAGAAAAAGAGATATCTCCAAACTATTCAGATGCGGAAAGAGAAGAAGACTATAAAGACTTGGAGAGAGTTGAAAAAGAGCTTAATCAGCTAAAATCTATTACGAATAATGTTTATGAAGTTAGAAAAGAGAACATTAATTTTATAAACATGTGGAAAAGAAATGTAGCTGTGTACTTGATTGCGGAATGTAAAGCTATAGAAGATGAGTTCGAGGGAATGACAGCAGAATTTTATACAGAGGATGAGATAATTGAGATAGAGGAAGCGGAAAGAAAAGCATTAGAGGAAGAACAATCTACGATTGATGAAAATGTTGAAGCAGTTTCATTGGAGGCTGATTCTGAAATAGTGTCTGAAGCAACCGATATACCTACAGATGACGTAGAAGAAGATTCTACTCAAAGCGAAACAAGCGAAGAAACTGAAGTAGAAGATGAGGAACCTGTAGAAGAACAGGAAGTGGTTGATGAAGTCGCTGAGGAGAAAGAACCTGAACCGGAGTTTATAGACGCAAATCCAATGCATCAAAGAGTTATGCAAGAGTCAAAAGAAAACATTGATAGCGTTACAAAACTTATTCATAATATAGAGAATCTAATTTCAAAGCAACAAAACTTTGCTAGAATTGCAGGAAATGTTGATTCTCAATACAGTGCTTTAAACAACGCGTTTGATATGAGGAAAGTTGCTGAAACTTTGCTATTACAGGTAAAGGCGATAGACGAAAAGGTTAAGAACTTATGCAGCAGTGGAGATAATGATAAAATCAATTTAAATTTAGAGCTTATATCAAAGACAAATATTGAAATAAGTACGCTTTTAAATTACCTAAATAACCCTAGAATATTAAATCCATCAAGTAGAGCAACAAGATTTGATGAAATTGCGATTATAGAAGAAAATGCTTTAAAAAGAGGAATTGCTGAAAAAATTAAGTGCATTAGAGGCGAAGGGGAAATAAAAAAATTAAAAGATGACCAAGAAATCATCGAAGGAAGAACTGGCATTAGTAGATTTATTGGAATGTTTACAGGTAGAAATAAATTAGATGAATTGATGCTAGAGCAAATTGATATTAGAAAAGAAGCTATAAGAAATAATTTGATGTCAAAGATGAGACTTACTAGTAATTATAGCATACATGAGCTTATGGCTGAAATCGTTATGTTTGTCGAAGAAAATGATGACGATGAGGTTGTAGAAAAAGAAGTTGCAGAGCTTAAAGCTATTGCAGCTGAGCTTAAAAAGAATTATGTTATAGTTGACTCAAAAGTTCAATCAATTATACAAAGGAGAGAAGGAAGTAATTTACCACTTGATAAAAGAATGTCAAAGATCGAAATTATTGAAGCAGAGACATTTAGCTTTTTAAGAAAGTATAATTATGATGTAGTGGATGGAGGAGAACCAGAGCCAGAGTATCAAGATACTATGGCAAATGAAATTGCAAGAATAGTAGATTACATAAATACTTCGAAAATAATATAGCTGTAGAGGAGGAGACTAATGGAAGAAAAAAAAGAAGAGAATGGAGCTAAAGTAAGCAGTGAAAAAAATGAAAAGGTAAAAGTTGGCACTGTAGGAAACTGGATATTGGGATTTTTTGCAGTATTAATAATATTTACAGGTGCATGGACGTATTATCTAATACATAATGAAAAAGATACTGTAGATAAAGCTGCTGCAAGTCTTCAAAATATTGATGCCAACCTTTTAAATAGTGTAGATGTTATGGCTAATACAAACAATAATGTAAATGTAAATACAATTGCTGATATTATAGATCAAGCATTAAATACGACTAATACAACAGGTTCTGCAGTAACAGATGCTTCAAATACTAGAAAAATACTAAATGAAGAATTAGTTGTTCTATATAATGGCCTTATTTTAGATACGACTTCAATGGATGAAGTTACATTAAAGTACATAGATAACAAGAATGATGCAGCAGAAAAATATGTTATCACATATTATAATTACGAGAATTATGGATTTAAAGATTCAAGACTTGGAACTCTTTCAACGCAAATATATGAAGGATTAGTAAAAATAGATAATGTTGGAAAGATTGCTATTTCAGAAGAATATCCTGCAATTCCTAGGCCAGTTAAAGTAGTAAATACAGTTCCAACAATAGTTTTAGATAGTAATCCTTCAATAGAAGACTATGACACAGTTAAAACGCTAATTTGTGATGTAGATGGAAACCAAACAGATGAATACATTCTAATTTTAGCAAATAAAACAACTGGTTTTTCTAAAATTAGTTTAGTTGATAACAAAGGAACAAAAGTTGCTGATCTTGCTTCAATTGAAAAGAGTAAATGGAGAAAAGATCCATCAAATTCAGAATACTATTTATCTATCAACAATATAGAACTAATAGACGTGGATAATGATGGTATTATGGAAATAGTAGTTGAAATTCCACATGCAACAGGAGAGCCAACAGTTAGTTTACTAAAATATAAAAATGGTGAATTATCTGGAAAAACTGGAATAGAATGTTCGCTAATAGATGATGCAAAGAATTAATAATGAAGGAAATGATTATGATTGAAAACACAAAGTTTACAATCCTTTTAGATATGTTAAACAGAAAAATAGCAGATTTAAATATTCGAATCGCCAAGGATGATCCTAATAAAGAAAGTTTAGAAAAGCAACTAAAGGATATGTTAAAGGATAGAGAAGTATTATATAGTGGAGATCATAGCGATTTTATTAATGTACTAAAGAAATATGGAGAAACAATTAATGACTAATTTGGAAGGATTAACGTTAAAATTACAGGAAATAATTGAATATGAGCTCAAATACAACAAGGATTTAAAGTATACAACTGTTTCAAATGCCAAACTATTGTCGCAGATAATAACAAACATGGATTTAAAGAAGGCAAACGATACAAATGAAAAACCTAAGGCAAAAATGATATATCTTGGAGCTCCAACTGGAGCAGGAAAGGATATATTAGTTAGGAAGCTTAGAGCATTAGACTCGGGCAAAAAATATGTTGTTCTTAATATGGATATATTTAGGTATTATCATAATGAAATAACAGGTGAGCCAGAGACAATCTTGGATAAGGAGTATGCTCAAAAAACAAACCAATCTTCATACGAAATGTACTATTTAATTCAAGAGGCTATACTAAAAGAATATCCTGGTACAAATATTATAGTGACTGGAACGCTAAAAGATATTGAATGGGTTAAAAGCATTTTAAAGAGGTATAAAGATGATCCAAATACAGATTATAGTGTAGAGATAAATGCTTTAGCAGTTGAAAAGAATGAAAGTGCTTTTTCTATTTTTGAAAGGTATCTAAATTTAGTTGATGCAAGAGATAGTTCAGCAAGGTCACTTCGTTTTACTGATATAGGATATCATAATGCTACAACGAAAGACTTTATAAAAAATGTTAAAACATTAGAAGAAGACTATAATAAGGCAAGTGGAGATAGTTTAATAGATGAAATAAAGGTATTTTGCAGAAATAGAGATATTTTTGATATGAATGAAGATACTATTCTTTATGATAGTATGATGCCAGAAAAATATGGAAAATCATGTGTACCAATTATTAAAAATAAAATGGAAAAATTCGCTATTATAGACAACAAGAGGATTGAACGATTAATCAACATTCTTAAAAGAAATAAGAGATATCTTGTTTCTCAAGGATTATATAAAGATATATTAGGAGCATTAAAAGAAATACTAATGATGCAGATTGATATGGAATAAGAATGTCCTAGATGTAGATTTTCAAACTAGGACATTGTTATTGATATAAATATATTTTCAATTTATTTGTACTATTAATGATTTTTTCTTGACATTACCGACTTAAAATAGTATAATAACTTTTGTCAGCGAGATAGCTGATTGCCAGTACAATGCAGATGTGGCGGAACTTTTCTTAGCCGTTCGAAATGACGAAGTCATGAGTTACGGATAAGTTATGTGAAGCTACTGAATCATCAAATTTGGATATGCAGATGTGGCGGAACTGGCAGACGCACAGGACTTAAAATCCTGCGGTTGAATAAACCGTGCCGGTTCGATTCCGGCCATCTGCACCATAGAAGAACACAGTGTCAAAGACACTGTGTTCTTTTACGTTTATGAACGCCGGGATCGAAACGAAGGATAAAAAAGTCCAGTGGACTGTTTTACCGATGCGGCTCGCCGATGGTGGCAATTCTATTTATCCCGTTTGACATTTTATGTAAAGTGCGGTATAATTTAATTACTATTATTGGTGGATACAGAGAAATAATACAAGTGTAACATTTTAATATAGAATGCTGATGTTTTAGTGTTCTCAAAAAAGAATGAGGAGATTGTTATGAAACGGTATTTAGCAGTAGTATTAACATTTGTGATGCTGGCATTTGGTCTTACCGGATGCATGGAAGAGGAAACTGTTCCAAAAGAAACACACTTACAAGTACTTGACCCGCTTAAGGGCAATACTTTAGAAAAAGTGTATGACATTGAAGGTATGAATTTTGTAACTACCTATGATACTGGAGAGTACGATTTGGATCGGTGGAGGATAACTGATTCGAAAGTTATTAATATGAATTGTTATGTTACTAATATTCCGGAAGGTGCAGAAGTATTAATTGAGCATGTTCATATTGATATGTCGTTAAAATCTACCAATCCACAGCTCGACGGGCTTACTCAGGACAGTATGGATGACTCTTACCATGGAACATCACAAGATGGCTTTTTGGCCAATCAAGTTTATCCGTACCAAAACAAATTTGCAGTAGAAGGGTTCAGTAAAGACTTGATTGACGGATGGATATTCGTTTGTGGTGATTATGGTGCAGGTTCAATAAGCCAGGAAAGGCTTACTGAGAAAAACCTAGTCCATAGTGGTAAGGTATATGCCAATAAAATGCAGGTGGTTTATGATGTTCTTATCAAATATGAAAATGAAAAACGTTTTCATGTAGTATCAGTATTAGACGAATTTCTTATCCCTGTAAAAGTAGAAAATGAAACCGAATAAGGTTTTATTAGCCCAGCCAGTATTCAACTGGCTGGGCGTTATCTATTTCCAATTTTTGAAAGACTATTAAAACAACAAAATCAGTTACATAAGTTGAAAGGTGTGCTATAATTAAATGGTATACTATATTGTGAGAGGTCAGGAAACTCACAGATAGTCGGAGCTATCATGGAGGAATAGTTATGTTTGAAGAAGTGCGATTATTGATGGCAAATCAATATTTTGACCGGCATATGAAAAAAGTATTCGTGGACAGAGTATGTGGTAAGGGCATTGAAACCTTTGAAAAATACTTATCCTATCGCTATAGAGATAATTGTTATTATTATAGTACGTATGCCATTTTGGGAATGAATGATGATGATTATCTTATGAGAGGGACTCTTCGGGTTAAAGGAAACTTTATCTATGGAAATGGAGGGTATTCTCATGGATGGGTTGAGTTTAAGTTTATGGATCGTGAGTACGTGTTTGATTCAATGTGTAGAGGTGTGCAACCTAAGGAAGCTTGGTATGAAGAATTCAATCCAAATGTTAAGTTTAAATATTCAAAAAAAGAAATTGTTGAAAGTATTAGAAATGGGGAAACGCAGGTTATTAAAAGAGGTTGGCTTGAAATTCTTAGCCTTGGAATGAGTGATTATTACACTATTGCTATCCTTGGACATGGAAAAATATGCATTAAAGGCAATAAAGTAAAAAAATTTATTGCATATAATGAACCTAGTGGTTGAAACTAAAGGGTATATAATATCTGGCCTATTATTTATCTCTTTTACACCTATTTTTAAAAATCTATAAAAGAACGCGATGCATTTGCATCGCGTTCTTTACCATTGACGATTATTACATTACCGGAACTGTTATGCTCAAGCTGTACGCTCTTGAATTTTATGTAAACTCTATGTTATAATATAATTATAGTTGGATATTACACAATCTAGTAAAATGAATTTACGGGGGGAGTGTAATTCCTCCGTAATAATTTAGGAGGAAGAACTATGTCAGTAATAAAAACAGTACCGCAATTTCTTTATCCGTGCACAAGGCGATATTCGTTTGATGAAGTAGCAAGGAACATCATTATAGAATTGGAAAAACGAAACTTTAAGGTTCCAGGAATTACGGTTGAGTTCGACATCTATGGATCCGGGGAAGCTAAGTATAAAAAGGTGAAATCTGTTTGTGGGGATAACTTCAGATTGGAATATAACCGTATCCAGGGTAAAAATGATACCATTTGGAATGATACGGCTGCTATTTCAGACATATATATTCCACAACAGATCCTCGAGGTCTATGGAGAAAAATCGGAAGCATTATTTATTCTCTATGTAGGAAAAAACTGGGAGAAGGACAAAGAATGGTTTATGAATTCAATCAAAGTCCATTCCAAGTACAATGGAGAGCCTAAGAGATACTTAAAGTATCGTGGTGGATACAGATTGGGTTCAAGGTATTTGATTCCAGATGATGACTGTAATCGTGAGTATTTACCTGAGAAAGGTGAGCCTTTACGGATTGAAATCACTTCGAAATATTTGGAAATTGCAGCTTGGATTAAAAGTAATGTCCTGGAATATATTTTGAATTTCCCCGAAGCATTGTCAATAGATCCAGAAAAGCCGATAGAAGTTATTCCGTATAGTGGAACTTGGAAAACTGTTTACAGTATTTGCAGTAGGCCAAAGGATATTGATAGGATAAGACAAGGGAAAGAAAATCCAAATCAGTTGGTCCCGGAAAAAAGACATGCCTGGTTTGGCAGCGGTGTGCGCCTGGTAACATGGGATGTTAGGTGTAATGAGAGATTTCCCAATGTAGCATACGATGGTTTTATATGGTGTGACGTGAATAAGATTGATGATATTAATTCAAAGACCACGTTATCATCTGAGGTTGAGTGGGCTATGAAGTCTCTGAGCGATACAGATTACATTGTCACAATTAACCTCAAATATGCAAATGATGTATATGTGGTAGATAACTCAAGGTACACTGAAACACGCGAAAGACTATTTGACGAGATTGCGCCACGTGATTGGCTAACAGACGAAGAATATGCAGACGTCTTGGCGGCTAGAGGAGCAACAATCATTCCTATCACAGAGTATACGGGAAACTATAAAGATCCAATACTGCTTATCAGACGTGAACTTGAATTTGATGAAATTGGAGAGATTATTACTAGAAAAAATTACTGAAAACATTTTTGGGTTTTGAATGACCCATATTAGAAGAAGCAAAGGGTGTGATATTTTCCACTCTTTGCTTCTTTATTATTTAATAAAAAGTGAGTCAGAAATTCTTTCTGACCCACTTAAAACGACGAGATACATTTTTTAGAAACTAATTATTATATAAATCCCAAAATCATTGCCCCGATTGTGATTATAACGTAAGCAGTAACTGCTGCTATGAATCCCTCAAACCACATTTCTTTTTCCACAGAAGTTGACAGATCACGGCTATAGGTATCACTATTATCTTTTTTACTCTCAGCAGTTTCGCTCTTGCCTGCTTCGACCAAAACTACTTCAGTTGTATAGTTCGAAGTTTCTATACTTATTCCAGAACCATATTCAGAATTGAGAACTGAAATAGAAATATGGTAATTCTTAAAATCAAGTGGATGTTCTTTAACAAACTTTAATATTTCTTTATTCAGCTCATCCATGGCCTGAATTTTTTCCGGTGGATCTACAGCGGGGTGATATGTCTTTTTTGTATGAAACTTAGCCCAAAGAATACCAACGGTTATTGGAACAACAACAAATACTAAAAAATAAATCATGAGGACCTCCTTAAAGTTAGTATTTTAGAGACATGAATAATGCTCCTAAAAAAAAACAAATACTGTTAATCCGTGTACAAGCTGTTGTACTGCTAAAGAACGTTGAAGGTGAATTGTTTCAAGCGATTCAAAAAATCCAGATTTACTTTTATACAATTAGTATAGCTAGATAGTAATAAAAAACCATATAGTTTCTCCTTTGCCATTTTAAAACAAACTACAATATCATATAGTTATTTTAACATTATTTACATAAAAAATCAACAACACTGTTATTTATTAAGGGTAACATAGTATAATAAACAATTGCAACTTTATGTAAATTATGATATACTTATGGCATTGGTAAACATAAATATATTTAGGAGGCGATTATGAGTAAAAAACCATTTGATAAGGATAGGTATATTTACTTATATCATCGGGTTAATGAGCTTATGAAACGGCTCAAACTCGATTTTGGACCGGAACGTGAAACGACTATGAAGTTGCTTAAAATACTTGATAAGAAATTGTGTGATTTTTTAAATGAATGCAATATTCCAAAAAGGTATTATAAGCAGCTTAATGAGCTCAAGGATTTTTCGAAAGAAGTGGTAAGTACAAGTAGTTTTTCCTTTTGGGAAGCATTGAAAGAAGGAAATGTATCTCAACATGATTACTGCGATGATGATGGCAGGTCTGAAGAAAGCATGATTAATGATTTAGGTGTTATATATGCTATATTTGGTAGCACATATGAAACTTATATCAATTATCATGTATATGTCGTAAGATTTAAAAGGCAGACTGATAAGGAACAGGCATTTTTTAGAGTATATGTTGATATATATGAAGATGGTACCCTTATTTGTGATGATGTGATAATCGGTTTTTGGCCATATCATCAAGGCGATTCTTTTTGTGGAGATATGCAGTTTTCAAGTATGGACGCAGAGTCTATTAAAAAGTATGATAATGGATGCACCCATATCTACAAAAAAATTACTTGGGAACTGAAAAATCTTTGGAACTCATATTTTGAAGAACCCCTTCTCATGATTCCTGAAATGTCAGGTAGATTCTTCGAAGAAAGCAATGAGATTAAGATGGCGCTTAGTCAGGAGGAAAGAGATAGAATAGTTGAGTATACTCATAGATTTGTTTGGAATTCAGAAGTTGCAATACGAGACGAGTTTGTTCATAAGTCCTTGGTTCAAGCATATAAACCATTTAGAAACTTAAACGACTTCTTAAAGAATTCTGGTGTAGTATACAAAGTAGAAGAGGGAGACGTTTTAATTTGGAACATATTTAATGAGAAAAAAGAAGAGTATTGTAAGCTTCTCAGTATCAAATATGATTCTAGTATTTGTCAGTATGTTTTGCGTACGGAAAGAAAAATCGTGTGGTGGTGAAAAATAATTATTTTTACTTTTAATAAAAAAGAGTGACCTACTTGCTATGGATAGCAGGTAGGTCATTCTTTTACCTCATATTGGATTTAATGATGATAGTCACATTAGGGCCGAATACTCTGCGTGCCTCGAATACCAGATGCTCTGGAACCAAAACCTGTTTGATCTTTGGACAATTGGAGAACAAATCTCCTTTGAGGCTGTGAAGTGAAAACGGGAAATCAATAATTTCCAAATTACTACATTCAGAAAATGCCCCGTATTCAATTTCCACGAGTCCTTCCGGAAGAATAAGCTCAACCATATTTTTGCAATTGGAAAATGCACAATATCCAATTTTTCTCAATTTCTTGTTAAATGTCAGTTTGCTGACAGGGCTGAACGTAAATGCATGATTTCCAATAACAGTAACATCATCCGGAATTGTGAAATGTCCGTATGTATCACGAGCATCTTCAAGAATAACATCATGAATAACTATTGTCGTTTCTTTCCGTGATATCTTCATTATAGACTCCTTTCTTTTCATGCTGCTAGTTATCAAAACATAAACAAAAAGTATGAGGTGTGTTTCAAAACTTTTTGTATGCGGATAATTATATCATACCAATGTCATAAAGACAATATAATTGACTAAAAGCAGCAATTATAGGATTACTAAAAATATGGTATTGCAATAATGTCTATTTTTTGATTTAATTTTAGTAATGACAAGGAGGCATAATCATGGAATATAGAAGATTTGATAACACAATTATTGTACGAATTGATAGAGGAGAAGAAATACTTGAAAAAATAAAAGAAGTAGCTTCAAAAGAAAATATAAAATTAGCCAATATCAATGCTTTAGGTGCAACCAACGATTTTACAGTAGGAGTATTTAATGTTGATGAAAAGAAGTATTATTCTAATAGCTTTAAAGGAAATTACGAAATTGTTTCTTTAACAGGAACTATAAATACAATGAATGATGAGTTTTATTCACATATACATATGAGTGCTGGAAATGATAAGGGAGAGGTTTTTGGTGGACATTTGAATAGAGCGGTAGTAAGCGCTACATGTGAGATGATAATTAATATTATTAATGGAAAAGTTGATAGATATTTTGATGAAGATGTAGGGCTTAATTTATTTAAGTTTTAAAAACTATATAAGGAGAAGCATTATGAATTTGATTTTTGGTACAACTAATAATAGGAAAAAAGAGGATTTACAAGAAATTATTAATGACATGAAGTTGGATATAACAGTTTTAAGTATGGAAGATATTGGATGGGACAGAGGAGAAATAGAAGAAAATGGAAAAACAATTGAAGAAAATTCATTGATCAAAGCTCAAGCTGTTAATTCTTTTTGCAAAGAACATAATTTAGAATATCCAGTGTTAACTGATGATGCAGGTTTATTTGTAGATGCGTTAAATGGAGAACCTGGAATAAGAACAGCTAGATATGCAAAGGATGAAATTGATCAAGATTCAAGTTTACCTAAATATCAGGGAGTTATAAAACTATTAAAAAATCTTGAAAACTCAAATAATAGAAATGCTGAATATAGATGTTGTGTGACATTAATGAAATCAAATGGAGAATATCACCAAGAACTTGGAGTTAGTAAAGGAACAATTGCAAAGGAGATAATTGGAGAATTAAAGAAACCATTTTTTTATTCAGTATTTGTACTTGAAGGGACGGATGTGGCTTTTAACAAATTAAAAGAAGAGGAATTGGCTGATACGTATAGACATAGTGCACTGAGAAAAACTTTTAGTCATTTAGAATTTTAATAAGAGAGGAAAGAAATGAAAAGAAAAATTATAAGTATATATAGTTTGATACATTTTATAGTGGATTTGTCGTGTGCAATTTTAGTAACTAATCTTGTGACGCAAAAAATGGGGTTAGGAGAAAAATTGTTTATTGCTATAATCCTTTATAATTTTTTTGCTTTTGCAGTCCAACTTCCAGTTGGAATTATTGCAGATAAAGTAAATAAAAATGCTTTATGTTCTGCAATAGGGTGTTTATTAGTTGCAGTGGCATATGCCTTTTCTAGTTATGGAATTATTGCATGTATTATCGCAGGAATTGGAAATTCCATGTTTCATGTAGGAGGTGGAATTGATGTTCTAAATATCAGCGAAAAGAAAGCAACTCTTTCTGGAATATATGTTTCAACAGGTGCCATGGGAATATTTTTAGGAAGTATGTCTGCGAAGTATGGATTTACAGAATACTATATTATCGTTTTAACACTAATATTTTCTGCTGGATTGTTAGCGTGGCTTTATACTCAAATAAAAGATAAGGTAAAAAATGTCGAAATGATTATTCCTAAATTATCAGCCAATGAAACAATTACGGTTGCTTGTCTTGTATTTACAGTTTGTATAAGAAGCTTTGTTGGATTAATACTATCGTTTGAATGGAAGGCTAACATGATTTTAGCTGTATTATCAATATTTGCAGTAATACTTGGAAAGATGTTTGGAGGTATTATAGGAGACAGAATTGGATTTAAGAAAATATCAATTATATCACTTTCAATATCCTCAGTTTTGTTTTTGTTTGCTTTTAGTAATCCGACTTCTGGCATTTTAGCAATATTGTTTTTTAATATGACAATGCCAATTACTCTTACAGCACTTAGCAATATTCTTGATAACAATAGAGGCATGGCATTTGGACTATTGACACTAGCATTATTTGTGGGATCGGTTCCAAAGTTTTTTGGTATTGGTATAGGCATATTTTCACCTATAGGATTGTTTGTAATAACAGTTATTTCACTTGTCGTTTTATATGTAGGAATAAAAAAATATGATAAATATATGGAGAAGCAAGTATGATACAAAGTTTAGCGATTTCATTGTTTTTGACGCTAGTAATTGAGTTATCGATAGCATTGATTATAGGTATAAAAGAAAAAAATGATATTAAAGTTGTGATTTGCGCAAATGTATGCACTAATCCAGTTGTAGTATATATTGTAAACTTAGTATATTATTTTGATGCATTGAAATACTTAGGAATTGCAATTGCTGTCTTAGAAATATCGGCATTTATTACCGAAGCATTGATTTATAAAAAATACCTTAAGTATAATAATATTACACCATTTGCGATATCATTTCTTTGTAATTTAATTTCCTATGGAACAGGTGTAATTTTAGATTTAATGAAAGTATAGAAGGAGGAAGGAACAACAATGGTTAGTTATGCAGATGAAATAGGCTATCCAGAACCGGGATATTTTGAAAATGAGGTATCAGGAACATCTACGATTCAAGGTATGCCAACACAAAATAGGGAAAACACTTTTGATATTACAATTATCGGAGTTATAGTAGTTGTGATAGTAGCGGTATCAGCATTAATTTTAATGAAGAATAAAAAAGAGAATAGAAATGAAAAATAAGTATGCTTTAATAATGGTTTTAATTATTGGAATAATTTGTGTTACCGTATTATTAGTATCATTTGAAAGAAAAATAATTAGAGTAGAGGCTGCAAGTGCTTTTTATCCATACACAGAAGAGCATATCAATGGATTAATTAAAGGAGAAAGTAGTAAATATGCTCGTGTAGAAATGGTTTCAACAAATGAGGCATACAAAGATATTATAAATAAAAAAGCTGATTTTATAGTTGCAACAGAGCCGTCTTCAGATCAAAAGAAAATGGTAGAAGAAGCGGGCATTAACTTAAAATATAAAGTTTTGTATTTGGAACCTCTTGCAATTTTAGTAAATAGCGAGTGCGAAATAGATAATATTGGAATAGAAGAAATACAAAGAATATACTTTGAAAATGACTCAAACTGGAATTCTTATCAATTGGAGAAAAACAATGGAAGCCAAACTTGTTTTGAAAGCATCGTGAAGGGCAATGTTATAGAAAAAAATCATTTTAGTATTGTTACGATGCCGGACATTATTGATAGAATAGCTGAGGACCCCAAAGGTATCGGATATGCATTTTATTCATATTATTCTAAAATGCATAAAAATGAAAATGCCAAAATAATTAGTGTTGAAGGAAAGAATATAATGGATAAGGATTATCCATTATTATTTGAGGTGTATTTAATATATAGAGATGATTCATCATTTTTTATAAAATAAAAAAGACTCATGCAATTATGCAATGAGTCTTTTTTGTACATGCCTCTTTCTAAAATAGCTTTATTATGTGGTTTGAACCTTCAAAATTGACTTGGACATATTTTCATCAAAGCTGATTTTTATGGTTGCGTAAGGGCAACAAATGTCAACTTGATGAGTAGCGATGAGTAGGATCCTTGGAATACGATGGACGTATTCGTATACGAATTCCATACAGCTTGCGCAAGTTGCGTCGTCAAGTCTATTGAATGGCTCATCTAAAGCTACAAGTTGAATTGTGTCATCCAAGGAATACAGGAGTTTTGCGATAGCCAGGCGCTGCATTTGCCCACTAGAAAATTCTCTAATTTTCTTTTTCTTCATGAGCTCAATTACTTTTCTGTCATCTGTAAAACCTTCAGATGTGATGTTTTCTTCTTTGATCATACGAAGAAACTCATCATAGAGATGAAGACCTTTCAAAATTTCGAATAGTTTCATGAAGTTTATACTATCATAGTTCTCTGTTAAAGTTACTTCATTTAGGGAAAAACCATTAGCCATGGCCTTGTCAGTCTGATACCCGATGGAATTCAAATATCCTTCTTTACCATTAGAAAACCTAATCGGGTTTTCAGGGATGATGATTTTCCCTGTTAGCATTTTTATTAGCGTTGACTTGCCACATCCAGTCTTTCCATAAGCAACGATTGTATCGCCAGACTTTATAACAATAAGATTGCGGTTTATGAGTTCAAATGAGCCATTAATATCCTGAGTAATACTAAAAGAAAATACGTTTAGGAAATCAATAGGAGTATTAATGAAAACTTTTTGTTGCTCAGCGATATAAACATCATTTATATTTTTGAAATCCTCATACAAGGTTTCTAATTCAACAATCATATCCATAAAATTCTCATAGTCGAAAGTTATGTTAGTCACCCGTTCAAGAATCATTGAATAAATTGATGAAAGCGCGATAACGTCAACTATGGTGTTAGATGTGATTTGACCAGCTGTCATAAACTTGATTAGCATGATTATAATCATCAATGCACTTGCTACAAAAGATCTTTCGATGAATACTTTGTTTAATTTTAAGTGTTCAACTTTATTAATCTCAGTGTTTTCGCAAAGTCTCTCGCGAAGTTTATTTGCGTGAAATAGAAAATCATTTTTTGAAATGAAATCTGTAGACTTTATTTCTGTATAGATGACCTCTGTTTTTGCTTCATTTTCTTTGCGAGATTTTCTATATGCTCGTCTAACTCTAACTCGTTTGTGACTAAGAAAGAAGTAAAGTGCTATGCTAATGACCAGTAGCGAAATAATGATTATAACTTCCGTTTTGGTTGAAGTAGCAATCTCAATGGAAATACTTGCAAGAAGCATCCCAATCAAAACCAAAACTTGGAAGATTGTCACTGGAAGTGTAATATATAGTTCCCAATATGCTGTGATGTAATCATTTAAAATTTTGATTATTTCAGGATCTTCAACCATCTGTATGATGTTTCCATTGTTTTTAAAAACTTTTGCCTTGGTTGTATTGGAAACATCAGTGACAATAAGCGTTTGCTTATTAATTGCTAACTGACTATAACTATCCCTTTGAATTATTTTTTGAGTATTAAAGATACTCATCAAGATACGATCACCAAAGTGAAGTAAAATTAATAAGATTGCGAGAGTAGTATACCCACGTGCCAATGCAAACTGTGCACCTTTGATTGCAAATGCTAAAACGCCTGGAATCAGTGTGCTTAACAAGCCAAACATAATTACCTTCCGTGCGGCTTTTTTTACATCTGCAGGTACCTGGATGATCTCAAAATCAACCAGTTTTACAAAGTGTTTAAAAAAATTCATAATGTCCTCCGTTTTATCTGTAAAATAGTTGATTTACAAGTACTATTTAAAAGAGACCTCCTTTCATTGTTGTTCCGTTAAAGCATTAAGAATGCTAATGATATTATAATAATAGTTAACATAATTATATCATCGTTTAACCAAAAAATAAAGATATTGTTTATTTTTTTTATTTAATATATAATGTTTTATAAGCATTTTAGGTTTACTTATGTATTCGTTATGGACATAATTATGCTTTTTATGGAGGTGTGATATGAATAAAAGAATTATTAATAAAAGTAGAGTTTTTGCTGTGTTTGTGGTTGCAATTCTTATTATACTTTTAGCATTCAACAATGAAGCATATGCTGATTTAGTTGATATTCCCGCTAATTTAGTTGATAGCCCGTTGCAACGTGTGGATATTGATTCTGTAGAAAAAGAAACTACTAGTGGTAAAGAGAGTAGTAGCCTTCAAACCAGTGAAAAACTTGAAGCCAGCCGTTCAGATACATTTAAATATATTATAGCGGCCTCTGGTGGATTGTTGTTACTAATTGTTGTCTTAGTGACTAGACCACATTCTAAAAATGAAGAAATAATTGCAGAAGCAGCTATCGGTAGTAAAGTTAATAGCAACAATAATGATAGTGATATTTAATTATATATTATTTATTATTTATTATTTATTATTTATTATTTATTATTTAAATTATATTAAACGATAAGATTATTTTTATACGAAAGAGGAAATATATGAAGGAAAGAGGAATACTTCTTCCAATATTTTCACTCCCTAGCAAATATGGGATTGGTGATTTTGGATATGAAGCATATGAATTTATTGATATTTTGAGTAGAAGCGGAATTGAATATTGGGAAATATTACCAATCAATGCATGTAATAGATTGCCATATTCTCCACTTAGCTATTATGCACTTGAAGAGGATTATATTTCACTAGATAAATTGAAAGAAAAGGGTTTTATTAACTCTGATATTGAAAGTGAGATTAGTGAAGAAAGAAAAAATACCAATAAAGCAATTTATGATGATTTTAAAGTTAAGTATTTCAAAGAGGCTTATCAGACATTTGTAAATAAAAGCAATGACGAAGGAAATTGTGTCGATTGCAAAATGGAGTATGATAACTTTATTAAGCAAAAAGAAATCCAAGAGTATGTCGATTATGTTAGTGAAAAGACTGGAGAAGATAGAAACTATTATTTGTTTTTACAATATGTTTTGTATAGTCAGTGGAATGAGCTTAAAAAATATGCTAACATGAAAAATGTTAGAATTATAGGAGATATGCCAGTATATCCGGTATTTGATTCGGCTGAAACAAAATTTCATCCAGAATACTATGAAATTGAAAATGGTGAGTTTAAGTTTGAGGCAGGTACTCCACCAGATTATTATAACCAGGACGGGCAAAAATGGAATAGTCCAGTGTATAATGTCGAAAATATGAAAAAGGATGGCTTTGATTATTTAGTAAAAAGATTTAAATATCAACTTAAGCTATTTGATAAAGTTAGAGTAGACTATTTTAGAGGATATGATTCATTTTTTAGGATTCCAATTGGTAAGTCTGGAAAAGAAGGCGAATATGTTGATGGTGTAGGATATGCTTTCTTTGATAAGTTGTTTGAAGATGGAGAAGTTAACAAAGATTCTTTAATAATTGAAGATCTTGGTGATATTAGAGAAGAAACAATAAAGATGAGAGAACACTATGGATTTACAAGACAAAAAATACTAGAATTTTCAATAGATTTCTATAATTTTATTGATACAGATAATGAACAAGAGAACGTAGTGGTTTTCCCTGGAAATCACGATTGTCAAACAATATATGGTTGGTACAAAACTCTAGGTGAAGACAATCAATGGAGACTAAAAGAATTCCTTAGAAGGAATGGTTGTAATGATATAAACGTCAACATTGGTATGATAGAATATTGTATGAAATGCAAGGCAAAAATAGCTATAGTTATGCTTCAGGATATTATTGGTTTAGATGACAGTGCAAGAATAAACTTGCCAGGAACTTCTTCAGAAAACAATTGGTCATGGAAGCTGGTTAGCTTTAAGGAATTTGGGGACGAACCTTTTATTCATTTTTAAAAAATGGACAGAGACCTTATATAGACTGGATTTTAAGAGAAAAAACGATTACACACTAGGGGACGGATGTTATTCATATTTTGATTTTTTAATAATATAAAAAGCATGTAAGATACGCTTTACATTATTCTTATGAATAATTGTAGGGCGTTTTTCTTTTTGTTAAAGTTTTATAAAAACGTTTATTGACAAGAAACTAAAATATAGGTATAATCAGCTTGAAAAAGTGAAATTAATTTCATGTTTATGGAAGGAGAGATATATGGACTTGAGTATGTTAAAAGTAGGACAAAAAGCTCGAATTGTGAAGTTAAATGTTTCTAATAAAGAAATTAGAAGACATCTCTTGGATATGGGATTAACAAGAGGCACAGAAGTAAAAATAAAAAAAATTGCCCCAGTCGGAGACCCTATTGATATAGAGCTTAGAGATTATGAATTGTGTGTTAGTAAGTCAGATTTAAAGCAAATTGAAGCGGAGGTGATTAAATAATGAAAATTGGATTAGTTGGAAATCAAAACAGCGGAAAAACAACATTGTTTAATTATCTTACAGGAATGAATGCTAAAATCGGAAACTGGCCAGGAGTTACCATCGAAAAAAAAGTTGGAAAGATAAAAGGAACAAACCATGAAATAATTGATTTACCTGGTGTTTATTCTTTAAGCCCATATAGCATAGAAGAAGAAATTCCAAGAAAATTTGTTTTTGAAGAAAATCCAGATGTAATAATTAACATTGTGGATGCCACTTCGTTGGAAAGAAGTTTATATTTAACTACGCAGCTTCTTGAACTTGATATTAAAGTAATTGTTGCGTTGAATATGGCAGATATTTTAGAAGAAAAAGGTCTAGAAATAGATTTAAAGAAATTAGAAGAAAGTCTAGGAGCCAAAATATACAAAATATCAGCACTTAAGGGCGATGGTATAAAAGAACTTGTTCAAGAAATCAATAAAAAAGATGATTTGGTTAGGGCTAAAATATACGATGAAAAAATAGAAAACGCTATTAGTCAAGTTAAAGAAACGATTAGTGGTAAACATAGTAGATTTATAGCAATTAAGTTATTAGAAAAGGATCCAAGATTTGCTTCATACAACAATGCAAAAATTGATGATGTAAGAAATGAACTTGCTCAAAATTATGATACGGATTTTGAAGAGGTTATTGCTACAGAGCGATATGAGTTTATAAAAATGACAAAAGAAAAGTGTGTCGTTCAAAAAGCTATACCTGAAACAATAACTGACAAATTAGATAAAATATTCTTGAATAAATGGTTGGCATTTCCAATTTTCGTTGTGATAATGTTCTTAGTTTATTATTTATCAGTTGGTGTTGTAGGATCCGCCACTGTTGATTGGGTAGGTGAAAAGACAGATATTTTTAAAGAATTCGTTGGAGGAGCACTAGAAGGCATAGGAACTTCTGAATGGCTAATAAGCCTTGTAGTAGATGGCGTTATCTCTGGAGTAGGTGCAGTTCTTGGATTTGTGCCACAATTAATAATTCTATTTATATGTATTTCACTTCTTGAAACGACCGGATACATGTCGAGAATTGCAATGTTTTTGGATAAGATATTTAGAAAACTAGGAATGAGTGGAAAAAGCTTAATTCCATTTATAGTTGGATCTGGATGTTCAGTACCAGGAATCATGGGAACTAGAATTATAGAAAATGAAGATGAAAGAAATATGACAACAATATTAGTTCCATTTATTCCTTGTAGTGCAAAATTGCCTATTATTGCACTATTTTCAGGATATTTCTTTGAAAAGAATTCTGGAATTGTCTCAGCTTCATTGTATTTCTTTGCAATTGCCGTTATTATTATTTGTGCATTGATACTATCTAGAACTAAATTTAGACATACTAGTAGTTCTTATATTTCAGAACTTCCAGAGTATAAAAAGCCAAGCTTAAAATATGTAGCAAAAGACGTTTGGGATAAGGTAATTGCTTTTATTAAAAGAGCTGGAAGCATAATTCTAATTTGCTCAATAGTTATTTGGTTTTTACTTTCATTCTCATTCAATATGGAATTTGGCGTAGATGTAGAAGATAGTATTCTAGCTTCAGTAGGTAGAAGTATTTCATGGGTGTTCTATCCAATAATCGGACAAAATAGTTGGGGAGCATCAGTTTCTGCAATTCAAGGTTTGGTTGCTAAGGAACAAGTTGTATCTTCAATGGCTGTTATATCAGGACTATCCGAAGATGTAGAAGAAGGAAGTAAAATATTTGCTTCTGGAACTGCTTTTGGAGGTTTTACAGCGGCAGCTGCATATGCATTTATGGTGTTTAATTTGTTTAGTGCTCCATGCTTTGGTGCAATTGGTGCAATGAAGAGAGAGCTTGGTTCTACTAAGAGAATGCTAAAGACTGTTTTATTTCAAACAACGTGTGCATGGATATTGGCAACCATTGTATATCAAATTGGTAGTAGAATAGAAAATGGAACATTTAACATAGCAAATATAGTCGTAATAGCTATCTTATTTATAATTGTTTTATATATCATTATAAAATCGTTAAAGAATAAGAAAAAGGGATGTACGTCTTGTCCTTATTGTGATTCGTGTAAATAAAAATCCGTCCCCAAAAGGAAAGGCTTGTCATTAGACAAGCCTTTTCTTTTTTTGAATTTTATTTTTAACTATTTCTTTAAAACTTTTTTTGCAACTTCTTCAATTATTGTTTCTTTCCTAAGATGGTTTCAATCATCGTGCTATCAAACCAGGCAAGTAAGTTCTCTTCATATTTGAGCTTTTGTTCTAATTCTTCTTTTTTTGTTTGTGTTTTTGTTTGTGCTGAAGAATCAGAACTGGCGGAAGTAGAGGCACTCAAATTATCGTCACATTTAGATAACTGTTTTTTGTAGCTTTCGATGTTTTTAAGAAACTTTTTCCGGTTTTTTCGAAATGATGCAAGCCGGTCCATTGTACTATTGAAGATATCAGCTTCGCGCTGAGATCGAGCTTTTGAAATTCCAGTTTCACGTAGTTTTTCGAAGCCCTTGTCAGAAATTACACCAAAGATGATTCCCTTTTTTAGCACAGCGTTCATCTCTTTCTTGGATAGACCTAACTTATCCCAGACATTTTTTTCATTCGGATTTCGAAGATATACGTGAAAAACATGAAGAATCTGCTTGTCGGTATAATTTTCAACTATATTCTTTATCCGAAGCTCGAAAAGCTGATCGTAGTAGATTGAAGCACTGGAAGGCTTTTGTGGGTATGGAGAATATTGCTTTCCATAAATGTAATGTGCTTTTTGATTATTATCAGATTTTCTTTTAATCACCAAGCAATCAGCATAGGAAATTAAATACCAGATGATGGCATATTTTATCGCTGACTTTACATTATCCACAGAAATTCCAAAATGCTTAGCTGTTTTATCCATGCTTGAATAAATATTTGAAGCATATTTCAAAGCAATGTCTTTGAAATAGTTTGGATCATTACAATGATCCTTTATAAAATTCTGAGCCATATTGAACTCCTTTCGATTGTGGTTCCAAACAAAACTCTTCATATATTATACCACATATTTACATAATATGTAAACAATTTGTGCTCGATATGTAAACAGTCAGCAAACAAAACGGCGCACAAAATGAAAATATAGCTTTTTTCAAAGTAAAGTGGTATAATTGGTGGAACTAAAAAAAGAGAAAATAAAAGTACAAAACATAAGGATAGAAAGGAAAATAAGATAATGAAATATATAGATTGGTTGAGGCCAGTTATAGGTGCAGGGATAGGTTACATCACAAATTGGGTTGCAGTAAAAATGTTGTTTAAACCAATAAAAGAATATAAAATTGGAAGATTTAGAATCCCATTTACACCAGGAATCATACCAAAAAACAAGGAAAGGATTTCGTTAGCAATTGCTCAGGTGATTAGTGAGAATTTACTTAATGAAGAGACATTAAAAAAGCAGCTATTATCTGATGATGTGAAGCAACGCGTTAGAAACCACGTAGTTGATGTATTGAATGGCTTAACTGAAAATGATAAGATTGTCGAAGATGCAATTTGTTTGTATGTAGAAAAGGATAGATTTGACACCGATTTAAATAGATTTAATGACAATGTTTCAGAAAGCATTTTTAATACTGTAAAAGAAGCTAATTTAGGGGAGCTTATTCAAGAGAAAATCAACGAGGAAACCAAGGAGAAGTTTAAAGGCTCTATTCTTGGAATGCTTGGTGGGAAAGCAATTTCAGATACAATATCTAGAGAAATAAAAGATAAAGTTAATATTTATATTGATGAAAATGGCAAAGAGTTAATTAGAAAAATGGTAAGCGATGAAGTTAAGAAATATACTAAAGCTACAATTGGTGATGTAGCGACTAAAATTGGAATGTCTAATTTTGACTTGGTAGGATTCATAATGAATCTATATGAAAAATTTATCATTAGTAAAATCAATGAAGTGTTAGTTACTATAGATATTTCAGATATTATTAAGTCACGAATTGATGAGATGGATATGGCTGAGCTAGAAGGATTAATCTTAATGATTATAAAAAAAGAACTAAATGCGTTAGTAAACCTGGGGGCAATCATAGGATTTGTTTTGGGATTAGTAAATTTATTATTTTAAGTAAATGAATATCATCAAATAAAATAAGCATATTGGTTGACAATATGCTTGTTTCATTGTATAATGTTAACCGAAGTTAACAAAAGGAGAAAGCAATGATTTCTAAATCTTTGGAAGAATATTTAAAAGTAATGTACATATTAAAAAAACAGACAGGTGATATAAGAGTAACAGATATTGCTAATAAGATGAACTGTTCTAAAGCTGGTGTAAACAAAGCGATTAATAATTTAAAGGATAACAATCTTGTGAATTACGAAACTTATGGTGATATTGAGTTGACTGAAGAAGGTGAAAAACTAGCTAAAAAGATAATAGAAGCTTATGATATCATGTATGTTTTTCTTAAAGATGTTATTGGCATTGATGAAAGACTTGCCTCAGAGGATGCAGAAAAAATCAAGTCAGCTATATCAGATACGACTTTAAATGAGATTGCAAAGTACATTCATAAGGCATTAGATTTAAATGATTTGAATTGTGGCTATGATATAAATAATGAAAGATGTAGAAGCTGTTCAAGAAAAAGCTTTAGAGGGCACGCTAAAAAAGATTAAAATAAAAAATATAGAGAGGTTATGTTTGAGATGGGCAAAAAATTATTAGAGATTAAAGATTTACACGTGAGTGCTGGAAGTAAAGAAATACTGAAAGGAATAAATCTTACTATTAATAAAGGAGAAATCCATGTAATTATGGGACCAAATGGTTCTGGAAAAAGTACAACAGCTAATGCAATATTCAATAATCCAGAATATAGTAAGGAATCTGGAAAAGTATTTTTTGATGGTGCTGATATTACAAACGAAAAAACGGATGAAATTGCTAGAAAGGGAGTGTTCATGTCATTCCAAGCTCCAGAAGAGATTCCTGGCGTTTCAGTTACAAACTTTTTAAAGTATGCTAAAAATAAAGTTACTGGAGAACCAGTTAAAATATTCAAGTTCAAAAATGAACTTAAAGAGTATATGGAAGAACTTAATATGAATTCTAAAAACATGGAAAGAAGCTTGAATGTTGGATTTTCTGGTGGTGAAAAAAAGAAAAATGAAATTCTTCAAATGCTTGTATTAAAGCCAAAACTTGCAATTTTGGATGAGACCGACTCGGGGCTTGATGTAGATGCAATTAGAACGGTTTCAAAAGGAATTGAAATGTTTAAAAACGATGAGAATGCAATACTAATAATTACGCATAATAATAAAATATTGAGCAATTTGAAGGTAGATTATGTGCATGTATTAGTGGATGGTAAAATTGTTATGACCGGAAATCAAGAATTGGCCACAATTATTGAAAACGAAGGTTATGAGAAATATAAGGCAATGGTTTAAAAGTAGAGAGGTTTTAAAATGGCAAAAACTCAAGTTGATGAAATTAATAGAAATATTTACGATATTAAAGACAAAGATAACTACGATTATAAAATAAAAAAGGGACTCACAAGAGAAATAATTGAAGAAATTTCAAAGCAAAAAGGTGATCCTGATTGGATGAGAGAATTCAGGCTTAATGCATTAGAAGTATATAACAAACTCGAAATGCCAATATGGGGGCCGGATTTGTCAGAATTAAATATGGATGAGATTGCAACATATGTACGTCCTAAAACAAAACTTAACACTTCATGGGATGATGTTCCAGAAGATATCAAAAATACTTTTGATAGACTTGGAATTCCAGATGCTGAAAAGACTAGCTTAGCTGGAGTGGGGGCACAATATGATTCAGAGGTTGTATATCATAGTATGCGTGAAGATTTAAAGAAACAAGGTGTAATATATACTGATATGGAAACCGCAATTAAGGAATATCCTGAAATTGTTAAATCTCACTTTATGAAATGTGTCCCAGTATCTGACCATAAATTTGTCGCATTACATGGTGCAGTTTGGTCTGGTGGTTCATTTGTATATGTCCCTAAGGGAGTCAAACTAGATATTCCACTTCAAAGCTACTTCAGGTTGAATTCGCCAGAGTCTGGGCAATTTGAACACACTCTAATAATTGTGGAAGAAGGAGCAAGCCTTCATTTTATTGAAGGGTGTTCGGCACCTAAGTATAACAAAGTAAATTTACATGCAGGATGTGTGGAATTATTTGTTGGAGATAATGCGTATTTAAGATATTCAACAATAGAAAATTGGTCTAAGAACATGATGAATTTAAATACAAAAAAAGCATTAGTTGGAAAGAATGCAGAAGTTGATTGGGTATCAGGTTCATTTGGATCAAAAATATCAATGCTTTATCCAATGAGTATCCTTAATGGAGAAGGTGCAAAGACAGAATTTACAGGAATATCTTTTGCTGGAAAAGGCCAAAACTTAGATAATGGGTTTAAGGCTGTACATAATGCACCAAACACCTCAAGTGTAGTAAATGCAAAATCTATTTCTAAGAATGGTGGAAAATGTACATATAGATCATTAATTAGAATAGGGGAGAATGCTAAAGGCTCAAAGTCCTCTGTATCATGTGAATCTCTTATGCTTGATGATATTTCTGTATCAGATACTATACCAGTAAATGATATAAGAACTGACGAGGTTGAATTTTCTCATGAAGCCAAAATAGGAAAAATTAGCGATAAGACAATTTTTTATCTAATGAGTAGGGGATTATCTGAGGAAGATGCTAAAGCAATGATTGTTAGAGGCTTTGCATATCCTATATCAAAAGAACTTCCTGTAGAGTATGCGGTAGAAATGAATAATTTAATAAATCTAGAATTAGAAGGTGCAATTGGATAGTAAAAAAATTGGAGAGAAGATGTTTTGATGCTTCATCAAATGAAATAAGCTGAGGAACATTTGCTCCTCAGCTCGTTGATTGTAAACAGTACAAAATCAAAAACTTAGTCGATAGTACGTTTTGTTATTTTGACATTTAATGAAAGCTGAAAATCAATCGATAGAACGTCTAGGATTCTTGTTAACTTTAGATTGATCTGCTTCTTTTATATCGCTGTTATCCGGCTCATCATAATCGTCTGCATCATAATCGTCTACTTCATAATCGGTAGTAGAATTCGTTCTTGTAGTAGAACTACTGTAGTGAGGAATGATAAAACGTAAAAATATCCATATTGTCAGTAACGTAGCAATTGCTATATTGCTTGGAATAATATTAACCATTCCCAACACAGTAATCACAACAATAAGAATTGCAAAAAAAACACCAACAGCTTTTTTCATGGTCAACCTCCAAATGAAATCAACTATTAATAGCACCAATAATGACATTATACCACATTTTTGGCTAAAATTCAATAAAATCAATAACAATCAGTACTTTGTACTAATTATAGATATATAAACAAAATGGTTATAGGAGCCATAAAACCTAAATAAATCAAGAAGGTACGCTTTAATGAATAATATTTTGTTAAATGAAACACCAGTTAGAACTTCAAAAAACTTTGGGATAAACAATATTAATGTGGATATTGAATTTCCTAACGAAGTAAAAGAATTTAATAATTTTTGGGTAGAATCAAAATCTAAAAAAGATAATGTTATAGAACTTGATGGTGTTAAAGACAATATTAATTTGAAATATGGGACAGGGTTATTCGATAAGCATTTGTTCAATATGAATAAACAAATCCTTATTGAGGTCAATTCAAAGGTAGATAATAATATTAAGCTATTTTTTGATTTTGATAGTAAAAATAAAAATTTATTTGAGACAATACATATTATTGCTAAAGAAAACACAGCTTCTACTATTTATATTTTGTATAAGTCAGCTAAAAATATAAGAGCATTTCATAGTGGTGTTCTTGTAGTTGATGCAGAAAAGAATTCAAAAATAAATGTCATAGTGATTAATATGTTAAATTCAAATTCATATAACTTTTATGATATCCAAAATAATATTGATAATGAAGCTGATGTAAAATATACAATTGTTGACTTTGGTGGAAAAAGTAGTATTTCAAATTTGTATTCTAATCTTTTTGGCGATGAATCGAAAAATACTATCAATACAATTTACCTTGGGAAAGATGATGAATTAATCGATATCAACTATATAGGGGAACTTAGAGGAGAAAAGTCAAATATTAAAATTGAAGTTCAAGGAGCTCTTAAAGATAGATCAAAGAAGCATTTTAAAGGAACCATTGATTTCAAAAAAGGATGCAGGAAAGCGACAGGAGACGAGAATGAAAACTGTATGTTACTATCAGATAAAGCTAAAAGTTTGGCACTTCCAATGCTTTTGTGTTCAGAAGAAGATGTTGAAGGAAATCATTCAACTAGTAGTGGAAAAGTTGGGGAAAAAGAACTTTTTTATATAATGTCTAGAGGATTTTCACAAAGAGATGCAATAAAATTATTAGTTAGAGCTAAATTTAATAGTATACTAGAAACTATAAAAGATAAGGGCATAAAGGCGTTTATACTAAAAGAAATAGATGAAAGATTAGATTAATTAGAGGGAGATTTGTATGCAAGATTTTAAAAAAGAGTTTCCATTGCTAGAAAATAGGGAAATTACATATTTGGACAGTGGTGCCACTACTCAAAAGCCTATACAGGTAATTCAAGCGGTTGATGAATACTATCAAAAAAATAATGCAAATCCACATAGAGGAGCATATACTCTTAGTCAAGATGCCACTGAAGCATATGAAAATACAAGAACTAAGATTGCCAAGTTTATAAATGCAAGATATCGTGAAGAAATAGTTTTTTCGAAAAATGCGTCAGAGAGCCTCAATTTAATAGCATACTCATATGGTTTGGGTAATCTTCAAAAGGATGATGAAATAGTTATTTCTATAATGGAACACCATTCAAATTTGGTTCCATGGCAATTTGTCGCTGAAAAAACTGGTGCAAAGCTTAAGTATTTGTATATAAATGATAATTATGAAATATCAGATGATGAAATAGAGAGTAAAATAACAGAGAAAACAAAAATAGTTGGAATTACACATGTTTCAAATGTACTTGGGACAATAAATGATGTCGAAAAAATAATAAAGAAAGCACATAAAAATGGTGCGATTGTTATTGTTGATGCCTCACAAAGTATTCCACATATGAAAATAGATGTTCAAGATTTAAATGCTGATTTTTTGGTGTTTTCTGGACATAAAATGCTAGCTCCACTTGGAATTGGTGTGTTATACGGAAAAAGAGAACTTCTAAACAATATGACGCCGTTTCTAATGGGAGGTGACATGATTGAATATGTATATGAAGATCATACAACATTTGCACCTTTACCAAATAAGTTTGAGGCAGGAACTCAAAATGTTGGAGGAGTTATTGGACTTGGAGCTGCAATTGATTATATAGAGGCTATTGGATACGACAAGATAAATGAAATTGAGTCTGAAGTTGTTGAATATGCTAGGAAAGAGTTAAAGAAGCTGGAATACCTTGAATTATATATGACTTCAAATAAGGAAAAGCATCAGGCAGTTATTTCTTTCAATATAAAGGGGATTCATCCGCATGACGTGGCTAGTATATTAGATTCAGAAGGAGTTTGCGTTCGCTCGGGAAATCATTGTGCACAGCCACTATTAAGAAGCATGGGAATAGATTCTACTTGTAGGGCAAGTTTTTATTTGTACAATACAAAAGAAGATGTGGACAAGCTTGTTAGTGCATTGAATAAAGCTTATAATATGTTTAAGAAATATATTAAAAAATAAATGAAAGGAAGTCGTAGATATGGAAAAAATTGAAAGTTTTAAAGTCAATCATAAATTACTAAAAAGAGGAATTTATGTTTCTAGAAAAGACTATGATAATGAAACAGGAAAGGTAATTGCTACTACATTTGATATTAGAATGAAAGAACCCAATAGAGAGCCTGTAATTAATATTGCTGAACTACATACTATTGAACATCTTGGAGCTACATTCTTAAGAAATCACGATGTATATAAAAAGGAGACAATATATTTCGGACCTATGGGATGTAGAACTGGTTTCTATGTTATTTTTAAAGGTGATTTGAAATCAAAAGATATCGTAGACATCATTACAAAGATGTACGAGTTTATGGCAGATTTTGAAGGCGACGTGCCAGGAGCCGATGAGTTTTCTTGTGGAAATTATTTAGATCAAAATCTAAATATGGCAAAATACGAATCAAAAAAATTTTTAAAAGAAGTTTTATATAATTTAACCGAAGATAACTTAAATTATCCAAATTAGAGATGTAATAGCAGTTGATGGTGCTAATGGAGGAAAAATGGAAGAATTAGATGATATATATAACGAATTGATTATGGAACATAGCATGAACTCATATAATAAGAAAAAGTTAGATAATGCCGATATGAGTGAACTTGGGCACAATCCGAATTGTGGAGATGAGATAACCCTAGAATTAAAACTAAAAGAAAATGAAGGTACGAGTATAATTGAAGACATGGCTTTTTCGGGGCATGGATGTGCAATTTCTCAAGCATCAACGTCTATAATGATAGACACACTTAAAGGAAAGACAATAGAAGAAGCGAAAGAAATAATTAAGACTTTTATTGAAATGATAAAAAGAGAAACTAAAAGCGAAGAGGAATTAGAAAAATTAGAAGAGGCTATTGCGTTTAGAAATATTTCAAATATGCCAGCAAGAGTTAAATGTGCTCTTCTTGCATGGCACACTTTAGAAAGTATGCTAGAGAAGGAAGAAAATGAAGGTAGTGGTAAGATAGATGAGTGTCACTAATATGAAAAAAGTAATGATTGGAATGAGCGGTGGCGTTGATAGTAGTGTGTCAGCATTATTGTTAAAAAAATGCGGTTATGATGTAATTGGATGTACTCTTGAACTATTTGCTGGAAGTAGTTGCTGCAACACAAATACATACATTGATGCAAAAAATGTATGTAAGCGAATCGGTATTCCACATTTTATTATGGATTATAAAAATGAATTTAAAAAATGCGTAATTGATGATTTTGTTAAGTGTTATTCATGCTGCAAGACTCCCAACCCATGTATTGAGTGTAATAAGTATATAAAATTTGGAATAATGTTTGACAAAGCACAAGAAATGGGATGCGATTATATTGCCACAGGGCATTATGCAAAAACGGAATATAGTGAAAAGTATGGGAGAATAGTTTTAAAGAAATCTAATGCTGGTAGTAAAGATCAAAGCTATGTGTTATGGAGTATACCACAAAATGTATTGGAACATACTATTTTTCCACTTTCTGACTTTATGTCAAAAGATGAGATTAGAAAGATTGCCTTAGAAAATGAGTTAAAGGTTGCTAATAAACCAGATAGTGAGGATATTTGTTTCGTACCAGATGGAAACTATAAAAGATTTTTGGAGAATAATTCTGATATTAAACCAAAAGAAGGAAACATTGTTCACGTCGATGGACGAGTGTTAGGCAGACACACGGGATTATATAATTATACGATAGGTCAAAGAAAAGGCCTTGGTATATCAAATCCAGTACCGCTTTTTGTAGTAGGTTTTAATATCCAAAAGAATGAAGTCATTGTCGGAGAAGAGGATAAGCTATATAAAACAGAATTAATTGTTGAAGGCATTAATCTTTTAGCAATTGATGAAATTACAGATTGGATTGAGGTTGAAGTAAAAACAAGATATTCAAGCAAACAATCTAAAGCAAAAATTAGACAGATGACTGATGATAAAACAAAAATCGAAGTGGTCTTTGAAGAACCACAAAGAGCAATTACACCAGGACAATCAGCAGTGTTTTATGACCGGAGATATAGTAATTGGTGGTGGAAAAATAATTTAATACTCATGGGGCCGTCCCTTTTTGACAGAAAATTGTCAAAAAGGGACGGCCCCATGTTCATTGCTTAAGTTTTGTTATTCCATCTGCAGCATATGGTAATAGTAAATAATAGTATTGAATAACGTATATTGCTTTTGTTTCCCATATTAAATGAAAGGCAAGTCCGCCTATAAAAATTAGTGGTAGAAGAAATAGACTCATAT